>CERS01021721.1_pt1 | contig 58774 bp, 71 predicted proteins | sample 356251 | NCBI WGS metagenome assembly CERS01 (sample SAMEA2621020, study PRJEB7988) | marine metagenome | isolation source: saline water (ENVO:00002010), including
AGTGGGTATTAGACCGCCTTCAATAAATTGGGAGTATATTAAAATGATACCATCTGAATTGGGTATAAGGTTTGAAATATTTTTAAGTTTGTGGCTATATTGGCCGATAATGTCTGGGTGAAAAATTTTACCGTATTCAGTTAATGTGGATTGTTTATATGTGTATTGTACTTTACGAATGGTTTCGCTACCTTTAGTATTGTTGGAGATTGTTGATTCATTATATTGCATTAATCTAATCATACCTTCTTTACCGTATAAGGATGTGTGTTTTTTGTAATTTTCATTAATAGAGTCGGGGTAAGCGAAATTAAGGATTTGATTCATAGGATTCATGATAGATGGGTGGGATATACGTGTTGTATCGCCAATGGATTTAAGAAGTTGATATGCGTTAAATTGAAAGGTATTACGTAATAGTGGGGTTATGTATAAGTCGAGGTATTTTAATTTATCATTGTCAGATATGATAGTTTTGTTGGGTGTATACGTTGGGTATGAATTTAATTGTTTTAAAGATTGATTTGGCGAGTGAGTCATTGGCCATATTCTAAATGGAAATGAGTATGGATTTTCACCACGGACATATGATATGTAACCGCGAGTGTATTCAATAAATAGTTGTAATCCGGTTTCTTCTCCGGTTTCTGGATCAATAATAAAATTACCTTCTTTGTCTAAAATAATACTTTCGTCGATTTTTTCCAAGTTATCATTTAATCGCATAAGATTAATGATTTCAAATATTTCTAGATGTGAATTGAACATAGGGGTTGCAGTGAGAAAAACAAGTTTCATAAATTTTACATTGTCTACAAGTAATTGTAAATATTCGGCACAATATGTATTTTTTGTGTCAGCAGTAGTTTTCATGTTATGTACTTCATCAATAACTATAAGTCTGTTATCAAATTCTTTTTGTAGAGATTTTTTTCTATCTTGAAGCTTTTTAACATAATTTGCAAATTCAATATAACCCATAAAAAGATAATGTGTGTTAATGAAACGTTTAACAGAGTTTATAATAATTTCTTTTGATAGGTTATTATTTTGTTTGGGGAATAGTTCGTTTAAAATAATATTACCTACACAAGTGTTATCAAGTTTCCATACATTGTTTTCTTTTTTAAGTTTGGAACTATCAAATAATTGTGTTTTAAAATTATCCTGTACATTTGGAGAGGCTATTATTATAATCCGTTTATTGTAAGCAGTTCGTTTATAAATTTTTCTAATTTCTTCACATATGCTTATAGCAGAACAAGTTTTACCAGTTCCTAAACCATGAAATAACAATAAACTATTATATGGAGTATTAGGCGATAAATAGTTTTTAACAAAATACTGATGATTAGTTAGTTCAAAGTCGGCATTGCATATGTCGTCAAATTTTTTGTCAAAATTAGTATCTATAATATCAGTGTTTTGATAATCACGGAATTCTTTTTTAGCGTGTATTTTCAAATTAAATTCATTGTCTTTAAATATTGGATATGTACCAGACATATTGTAAAATCAAGTATATAATATAGTATTATCTTTTTTAAAATACTATTTTTTATTTTTAATTTATTAATAAATTTATATTATTAAAACGAACAAGTTGGGGTTTTAAATGTTCAAAGGTCTTAAAAATATAATAGTGGATAATAATATGTATTTAATATGTTGTTGTGATATACATGATGAAAAAATAAGGAGTATAGGCCAATATATTCGAGAGAAAAAGAAACCGTGTCCTAAAATATGTTTAACAGAATACAAGAAGAGTGATGTTAAAGCGAGTCGTAATTGGAATGGTTTGGTCATAGAGGATATATTTTTTGCAGATACTGTAATGATGTTTTAGTATGTTATGAATTGAATTGTTCATTGAAATTATTGTATAATATGAAAGGTTTATCGGATTTTACAATTTTTCCTAATGGAATCAATTCATTATATATATTTGTATTATTGTATAAGATAGTTTTATCAAGAATAACAACCATACCGATACCACAATTATATGTGTGAAACATATCTTCTATTGTAGAGTCTGAGTTATTATAAATCCATTTAAAAACGGTAGGGATATTCCAGGTTTTGTCAATGTATATATTGTGAGATGAATCTAATATGCGGGGTATATTATCAATTAATCCTCCACCTGTTATGTGTGCAAATCCCTTTACTAAATTTCCATATGTATTAATTATATATTGAACGTCATCGACATATATTTTTGTAGGACAAATTAAATCATGTAATCCAATTTCGTCATTTCTATCTAGTTGACGTTTTTCTAGAATTTTGTGTATAAGTGTATAACCGTTTGAATGTATACCGGTAGATTTTAAACCAAATAACAAGTCGTTTTCAGTAATTTGTTTTGGATAGATTTCATTTTCAATAATACCGACACTAAATCCGGCTAGATCGAAATGTTTATCGTTTTTATAAGTTATAGGCATTTCTGCAGTTTCTCCACCTAATAATAGACAATTGGATTGTTTACAACCTTCGTTAATACCTGTAATAATTTTAGATGCTATATCTAAATTTAATTTACCCATAGCATAATAATCAAGAAAAAATAAGGGAGTGGCACCCTGGCAAATGATATCATTTACACACATTGCGACTAAATCGATACCTATTGTATCATATTTATCTAAAATATTACACAATTCTAATTTACTTCCAACACCATCAGTTGATGCTACTAATTTTGTTCCATTTTTACATTCATATACACCAGAAAACCCGCCTATATGTTCACTTTTAGTAATATTTTTAATAATGTTAATGAAATTATTGCCGGTTTCAATATTGACGCCGGAATTTTTGTAATTTAATAACGAAGACATTAGTTATATAATTTACTTTGTTGAGATGTTTTCAAGTGGAAATCACATTATTTATTATATATAAGAGAGAATATAAACATCTAACTGTATATTACATCAGATGGGTAAGAAACAATCTGATGTAAGTAATCGGCAAAGTAAGAACGAACGGAAAAAGAATAAAGGTACAAATGATTCAATATATACATCAAAACACGTTAGGGCAAAAGAAGCCTTGCTATCAAAGCGAACACAAGGCGTGTCACGGGGGAACCAAACTAAGGAACCTAGGTCCCCCTGTTAGAGGGGTAGGCGCACCCTTTTTTTTTAATATAATTATATACTAATGGAACCAAATAAGTTGTCATTATTAGCATATAATAAAGTTAAAGATAACAATGAAAGTGAAAACGTACCTGAAGTTGTTGAGAATGAAGTAAAAGAAATTGCTGATAAGAAAATTAAGAAAGGTTTGTTAAATACCTGGAGAAAAAATAAAAAACCAGAGCGTGAACAAATAACTATTCGCGATGGGAACTTGATGACCCCAACTGCTATGAGAAAACAATTGAGGAAATATTACGAAGGTGTAAATGACGACCATCATAATGAAAGATTTTATCGTCCTGGTGCATTAACATTTTTAATAAATTTAAAAAATACGCGTGAAAAAAATTATACAGATGGTTTTATGATTCCTTCGATACATGACCACGAAGAAGTTGATGAGTTTTTTCGTGAAACACATGTAGATTATGAGCGATTAATAAACGACACTATAAACGAAATGACAAAAGATGAACTCATAAAATTTTACAATAATGTGTTTTTTAGTGATCAAATGTTATGGAGTGATATACCCAAAGAAGACGATAGGCACAAATTGAACCCAAGATATTTTAAACAAGAAGAAGAAGAAGAACCAATACCAAGATTTGTGGTTGATGGTGTATTAGCTGCAAGAAAACGCAAAAGCAAAAGCAAAAGCAAAAACAAACGCAAAAGCAAAAGCAAAAGCAAAAACAAAAGTAAAGAAAGAACACAAAAAAAATAAAATGTTGTGAAATTATATTATGGATATTAATAGACAAATAGTGAGAAAAAGCTGGGATCAAAAAAATACAGGAGCAAAAGCATCTGTAAGTTCAAATATAAATTTAGGGAATTTTCGTCTAGTAAATAATTTAGGCCCTGTTAATAATAGTGATAGAACAACAACGGGAAATAAAAAATACGTATCTAATTCATCAGATTATATTAGGTATAAAACCCAGCATGCTGCTCATAAAACATGGAAAGAAGGTAAAAATTAAGAAGTTTGATTTATAAAAAAAATATAGATTTTTTTATCGCATAATAAATATAATGACAACATCTTTAGGATATATGTCACTTAGTGAAATAAATAATAAACCAGAATTTGCGACAATGAATGAGCCTATGCAACAAAAACTAGCTACATCTAAAGCCCAAGAGTTGATAAATCAATTACATGAGAAAACAGAATTGGATGATAATTTGGGAGATTTTGATTCAAATATGGGTCCTGTTGAATATGGAGAGGCGACAGTAACATCGAGTGATGTAGAATTAGAATTGATGACCAAGATAAATTATATGATACAATTATTGGAAGAGTCGAGTGATGAAAAAGTAAATAATATAACAGAAGAAATGATATTGTATATATTTTTAGGAGTATTTATAATATTTATGATAGATTCATTTACTAAAGTAGGGAAATATGTAAGATAAATTATTCTAGTAGAGGGACTTCTCCGTGTTGTTCAAAGAAATCTTCATATAGAATTTCATAAGATAAGTAATAGATATTAGTATAATTAATATAATCAATATTAGGATTAATAGGAGGTGGGTATTTATCTTTAAGAAAAGTATTATAAATAAAGGAACGTTTAGTTCTCCAATATGCCATTTGTTTCGGTACATTATATGCATCAACGATGGAACTGACAATCATAATAATAATATATTTGATATTCAGATTCATTATTATATGATTTTATATAAAATTATTTATAATAAAAAATATTTCAATTTTAAAGGATTGAAATATTCAAATAAATAAATTAGTTAATAAGATTTATGATAGAAGAGTATGATAATGAGAAAAGAGCGCCCATAATAAATATTCCTGAAAATGTAATTTGTTCGTGTTCATCAAAAGAAAAACGGAAGAATTGTTTGACAATATTTTGTAAAATAGGGAGTTGAAATACAATGTATAGTGACATTAACATTAATGGTAATTTTAATTGTTCTACTGTAATATTTGAAAATGTATTAATTAATGATGGAGGGGGTACGTTTTGTTGTTGTTGTTGTTCGTGTCTTGTAGGTATATAGTATATATCATTTTCGTTATCAGGTATGAAGTTAACTTTGGTACCTTCATCGCGGGTTAAATTATCAGTATCAATAACTCGATCTCTTTCGGGTAAATCACGATGTTCTTGGGCGGATTTTTCATTATAATATTTTTCATTAGTGTTGTTGGGTGTACCAGTTTGTTGAAAAGAATTAGGTAATTTATTTATATCGGTGGTTTCCATTAGAAATTAGTATTTAAAATTAAAATTAATAAAAAACGCAATTTAACTAATGGGTATATTTTTTTTGTTTGAGTCGCATTTAACGGAATTTTCTTGAAATGTCACACATTTACCATTTACTTTATGAATATCTTTAAGGGTAGATTTTTTTGGTCCTATGAAATCTTTGCAGTTTTCACCAGTGCAGGCGTATAATAGTGATACAATAGCAATTCCAAATAAAACCGATACTACAAGAGACGATTTCTTGTCGTTTAGTAATCTTTTGATACTCATTATATAATAAAGCAATGTTTTTTTATTTAAACGGGTTTATAATAATTATTGTATGGGTATGTTTTTAATATTGTAGATATTGTTAGGACAATCAACTTCTTTAATAGTGAATTCGAAGCAATTTTCGGCACTGTCTACATATTGTGCATGTTCTTGGACTTTGTCGGATGGGTAAATAGTAATTTTTTCACGAACATTTGGGTATAGTTGAATTAATATTAAACCGAAAACTATTCCTAGTATAAAATATTTTGTTCTAAAAATTTTATATAATAACATTGTATAGTATATTATTATATTTAAATAATTAAATAAAACAAGATATATCAACTAGATTTTAGTTTTTATATTTTTTTTAAGATAGAATGATTTTACTGTATTAAAATGTTTAATATCATTTTCAACAATAATTTCATCATAATTAGATACTTCGTCTTTTAAGTAGTATATATTTTTTAGATAATGGTTTTTTCTCATATGTGGGTCAGATATTTTTTTATTATCTTCAATGAACTGATGTAATAGATTATTATTATTTACATATTGTTGATTATGACTTGAAAGATATTTTTCTATGGCATTGAGTTTAGAATTTTGTTTTTTATAATCACTTTCAAGTTTATTAAAGAGGTCTTGATAAGTTTCTTCTGAAATTATTTCAAAAAGTAACTTATTTTTTAGTTTAGATATTTGTATTTCTAAGTCAAGTATTGTTTGTTTTACCACTAAGAGGTTTTGGTATGTATTTTTGTTTTTCTTCACTTCTATTTTAAGATTTAAATCACATGGTTCAGTTTCATCCCCACAATACATTTTATAAACACGTTTAGATTCCCAATTTTCTATAACAAATTTAGTGCCTACATTTTTAGAGCATCCAAGACATTTTTTTTTATTAGTAGATTTATATTTTTCTCTTTGTCTAAAAAAATAATTTAAATTATCATCCATGTTATACTATTTAAATTTATTTTTTATTTTGCAATTATAATGTTAATTATTAGTTAAACTAATATTATTTTGACTAATAATTAATAGATAGAAAGAAATATACGAGATTTAAATTTATAAATTATAAAGTGGAATAAAAGATGGGTAGATTAGTTACTAAATCGTCGTCATTATTAATTTTTTCCAAATGTATCATTTTTTCTAGAAGGGCATTACGGTTTTCTTGTTCGTATAGATGGTGATTTTTCTTTTTATTTTGATATCGGTAGTAAAGGAAAAGTAAAATGGAAATAAAGAAAACAAGAAAAAGAACTACATTTAAAATTAAACTGTTGTATAAAATGTTGATATCATTTGCTTTTTTAAGTTCATTATCTATAAAGTTATATGCAGTTGTATTAATTAATTTTTGTGACATTATATATTAATTTTCGTTTTTTTTAAGTTAATGTGGTGTATATTTTAGGAACCATTTATCAAATTCCAGAGATTTTTTTTTGTTATTCTTAAATGTTTTTTGTATTTGTTTATATTTATTAGTTTTTTTAGTTCTTATAGATTTTATGGTTTCTTGTTCACCATAACATGTTTCGGTGAAACGTTTTAATAATCCAAATTGTTTTAATCTATTTTTTTCTTGTAAAAGAAATAAGAATTGTGCCAAACAAACCAATCTTTCTTTATCATAATATTCTCTTGATGTAAATTGAAATGCTAGATAGAAATACAATATTGTATCTATAGTTGCTACACGAATTTTTTGTTTATGTTTTTTATCATAATAATCATTATAACTGTAACAGGCGTCTGATTGATATATAAAAACTACGGTATCTTTATGAATTTGTATTTCGTAATGTTCTGGAATAATTTCACCTATATTCGAATGGTATATTATTTTTACATTTAAAATACCTAAAGATTCTAATGTATGTTTGACGTATTGTGCTGTTTTATTAGCATTTGTAGATATGACATCAAAATCAATATTATTGTCATTTTTTTGTCTAAAATACTTTGGCATATAATTACTATATAGTGTAAATGCGAAACCTCCAAAGAAAACACATCCTTCTCTTATAAGTGCGTCTTTAATATTTTTAAAGATGATATTTTTTTTATTGTTATATTTTTTATCTATAAATGTTCTTCGTATGTTTATATTTTTACACATATATGATTTGATTGGATAATGTTTGTTCAATAAGATTAATCTATTTAAAACCTTTTCCCATCTAGTAACATCACCATTGGGGCGACTAAGTTCAATATACATAGACATTCTTAAAAAGTTTGGTGAAGCATATTTTATATTGTTAATAGTTATGCTTTCGTTAAATAAAATATCAAAAATTTCAGTATCTAATTGCGTAATGTCTGCAATAGGAACATAGTTTACAAATACTTTATATGTACCATAATGGACCCCCGCTTTTGCCTCTACTTCAGAATAACCTTTTTTATGATATATATCGGCCAAATTTTTAGCATGTTTTAATGCATCTTTTGAGAAAAAGTCATAATCGGGAATATCAATAGTTTTATCGTAGAATTGGTCATCGTCTGGTAGAATATTATTAATAGCAGATCCACCATAACAGATTAGTTGTTTATCTACAATAAATTCTTCTACAATATTAACCAAATCCTGTATTTCCGGTGTATTGACTTCTTTGCGTTTTTGTTTTTTCTGTATTTTATCAACTGCATTTCTTAATATTTCTAATTCCTTATCTTCAAATGTACTCATATATATTAAGACAACTTAAAAACTTTTTTTTGTGTAAAATATTTTAAAAGGAGTAAATATGTTAAAATTAGAATGAAAATGTTTCTCCGCACCCACATTTAGATCTTGCGTTTGGATTATCAAATTCAAGTCGTGAACCCATTTCGTTATGTTTCCAATAAATGTGACTTCCTAATAAATGTATTAAACTTTTTCCACAAATAATAATTTTCAAGTCATCAATTATTATTATTTCATCCTTTTTTTCTGGTGTATTGTTTGATGTTTCTATATAATATTTTAAACCATTGCAACCACCACCTTTTACACCTATTAATATATTTTTATTGAAATCATTATTTATAAGAGTTTTAAAATGTTTAATCGTAGCATTACAAAAAGTCATAATTGGTTTCATTTTCATTATTTAATTAATATATTATTAAATAATCTATAATTTAAAATACGTATAAAAATAAGCGAGTAAAAGTATATAATGAAAAGTTTAATTTTTTTAGGGGATTCGTTAACAGAAGGTAGTTTATCTTATGATTGGGTTAATAATATTAATAAGGATATCAAGTTATTTGATGTTATAAATAAAGGAACAAATGGATTAACTGTGTGTACATTATATGATAAATTATTAAATGAAATAACATTTGACAATCCTGATTATGTAGTACTTATGATAGGAGGAAATGATATAATTGGTTCTATGAGTGAAGAAAATGGTATTTTTTATATGAAAATAGCTCCAAATATTCAAAATGAAGAACCTTCATTGGATAATTATGTGCGTTATTTAAGAGAAATAATAAATAAATTAGATAGGGATTTACCATTAAATACGTATTTGATAGTATTAAGTGCACCACCTATAGGGGAAGGTGGAGAAAATAGTAAAGAGTGGAAATTAGGGGGAATATTTAATAATGAATGTAAATTAATTGTAAATGATTCGACACATAGGGTTATTTATAAAGATTTGTTTAATGCAGTGTTAATAGATATGAATAAACATATAAATAAACAATACACAAATTTTAAATTGTCTATTGCAACTATGTATATTGCTAGTTTTTTATCATATTTTTTTACATGGGAAACTGTGCGTTGGATAATTGGGTTTAAATATACTACAGATGGAGTTCATTTTGGTAAAGAATTTGGGAATATATGTGAAGGTTTAGTCTTAGAAACAATAGCTGATATAGAAGATGGTTCAAAATAAATCTAAAAACTAGTAGTATAATATAATTAGATAAAGTATAATATGACAATAATTAGGGAATGTCCTATATGTATAGAACAAATATGTAATATAGGTTATGTTGTTACAGATTGTGGGCATTATTATTGTTTGAAATGTTTTATAGAACATATACAAAGCAAAACTAATACAAGTATAGATTGTCCTATGTGTAGAAATGTTATAGTAAAAAGAAATGTTATAGAAACACCTAATATTATAGATATGAGTGATGATGATACACCGATAACGGTTTATATAAGCGATATAGAATCAAATAGTTCAAGTGATGATGAACCTCCAAGACTAATGTCAGATACAAGCGATGATAATCAGGATGAAAGTGAAGATGATAGTATACAACGGTATAATAGAATACGTTCAAGATGATTTAAATATAGATTTTTCGAATAATAAAAATAAATAAACTCTAACTAATTAAAAGTAAATGGTATAATATATGTATACTATGGATGATTGTCTTAATATATGGAAGGACTACATAGAATGTGTTGATAGATATCACGATGAATCGAAATTTTGTAAACCTATATTAGTAGAATATAATAAATGTGTATTTCGTAATGAGCATTTGTATAATGTTCAAAAATCAAATATAATTGAAAACAAAAACAAGTTAACTTATTGGAATGATGAAAATTCGTTTATTTGGTGGTCATTATAAATTTTTTAGTTTGTTTATTTGTAGTGTGTTTTTATTTGAAGATTTTATACAAGAATTTATAGTATTGATGAATTTTTTAGTATAATCCTTAATATTTTTTGGAAGTGTAAGGTTATTTTTTTTAAAATATTCATCTAACAATTTATTTTGTTTGTCATTACGTTTTTTACTATAATTTTTAAAAGTACGCGTCAGTCGTGGTATGTGTGTATTTTTTAATTTATCTAATGCTTCTGCGTGCGATCGAGTATCTAAAATAACAATTTGTTTTTTTTTTAGTTTGTCTTTATCATTGAATGTTGCTAAGTCAACAGCATTTATGTGGTATAATGATGGTCTAAAACTATTTGTAGAAGTATATAAATGTGATATGTATGGCATGTAATGTGTTTTAGAACGACTTGCAATAGATTTTGTATAATGTGATGGTTTAGATGACATTATAATATAATTATTATAATATTTAATAATTAATAGTAAGTTTTAATGTTTAATTAGTATTATTTAAAAGAAAAATGGTAAAATTATTATTATGAAAAATATAATCTTAATTTTATCATTGTGTCTAACATATGGATTTGTACCTACTATGCGGTATAGGAGTATTAGTTTGGAAATATTTAAATTAAGAAATGGTGTATTTGATGATGAACCATGGCCAGATAATAGTGATGATGATTTTATACAAAATATACCCTCTGATACGAATCCAAATACTACTGCAAATGCAAATGCAAATGCAAATGCAAATTCTACAGATGATTTGTACACAAAACCCATTACAGAAACTCCTCTTAGACATATTGTGGGGAATACGAAAGTGAGAACATATTTGCAAAATTATAATACACAAAAGGATAAAAAAAGTGAAAATTTTGAAGTATTGGATAAATCCGAAATTACATTTGATGATATAGGAGGATACGATACGATAAAGGAAGAAATAATGCAATGTTCTGATTTGTTGTTGAATTATGAAAAATATTCTAGGTTTAATGTTCGTATTCCAAAGGGATTAATATTGGAAGGTCCACCGGGAAATGGAAAAACATTGTTAGCTAAAGCATTTAGTGGTGAAACAAATTCATCATTTATACAAGTATCTGGTAGTGAATTTCAAGAAAAGTACGTAGGAGTAGGGTCATCAAGATTGCGAGAATTATTTTTATTAGCGAGCAAGAATGTGCCATGTATAATATTTATTGATGAGATAGATGCAATTGGTAGAATGCGTGGTAATAGTCAAGAAAGTGCGAATATAGAACGGGACAATACATTAAATGAATTATTGGTACAATTGGATGGTTTCAAAAAGTCGAATGGTGTTTTTGTTATATGTGCTACAAATAGAGTTGATTTACTAGATAAAGCTTTATTAAGACCAGGGCGGATAGACAAAAAAGTGTATATAGGTAATCCTGATTCGGTAACACGTGAAAAAATATTAAATATACATCTAAAGGGTAAGCCTATAGAAAAAATTATTAAGTTTTCTGATTTGGTAGAGATGACAAATGGTTTATCTGGTGCTGAAATAGAAAATTTGTTAAATGAAGGTATGTTGATGGCATTGCGTGATGATCGAGAAATGATTACCAAACGTGATTTAGAGTACGTTATGGGTCGTTCTTTAGCTGGATATCAGGCTACACAAAACATATATAGTGATGATATGATAAAGAGAATAGCATATCATGAACTAGGACACGCAATTAGTGGAATGTTATCAAAATCGCATACAAAGATGCGAAAAGTACATTTGAATTTGTGGTCACCAAAAACACCTGGATATACAATATTTGAAATAGATGAAATAGATGCAAATATTTTTACAGCAGAAAAGTTATTTTCACATTTAGTTGTATTACTTAGTGGGCGTGTATCAGAGGAAATATTTTTTAACAATAGTGTTACTACTGGTGCAGGTAAAGATTTTGAAGAAGCTCATAAACTAGCAGAACAAATGGTATTGAGTTATGGTATGGGGAGTAAAAATATATATTCATTTGCTAGTGATAAATCAAAAGAATTAATTGATGAAGATGTTTCTTCGTTAATATCCGATGCATTATCAAAGTCTAGATATATATTAGAGCATAGTATTAATTTGATAGAAGAGTTATGTCCAATATTGATAAATACACGTGTTTTAACCCGCGATACAATTGAGATGAAAATATATCGTAAATATCCGCAGCTTTTTAAGTTAGATGATTGATGTTTTTACATAAATTTATAATTAAATTAATGCATCTGGTATATTTTCTAAATATGTATGACATGCGTTATAATCGTTGTAGCAGGTGTTTTGAATATTTTCTAAAACTTCAGAGAGTGTACTCTCTACTTCATTTTTTATATTTGCATTATGTTCTTGTTCATAGTTAAAGTCACTTTGTTCTTCTTGAAGCCGAGCACAATATCCACGTGTTTGTGAATCAACTGCACTATTATTGCAACGTGGTTCAGTGAAATTTTCTTTGAAACTATAATTATATAAAAATATATTAATAATAAGTAAACAAATTAAAATTCCAATAAGTAAACTATATTTGTAGTTGAAACAAAATTTCGTTATATTTTTTTTAGAAAACATATTACTTTTATATATATATATATAAGTAATAAAATAATTTGTCTGTTATTGAAATGGGAGGGCTTGGTAAGGATGTTTTATAATATAAAATTGTAGTAAGATTATTATAATTTTATATTAATAATTTATTAAAAAGGCATAAAGGCCTTTCCATGTTCCTTAAATTGTTTTTCATATTGATATGCACAGGTATTAGATTCGTCGCCTTCTAGTTTATAATTAATAGCTACAAAATTGATACCGAACCTTTTGTAATCCTTTAATGTAAGCAAACAATCGTTAGAATTTTGTAATCCATCATCAGAAGGGATGACCATTCTAGGTACAGTTATATTATAACCAGATGACAAAAGTGTATTTTGTATACTTTGTTTGTTGTAAATATTTATTTTAGAGAAAGATATTTCATTTAATACGGATTTTGTGCTTAAAGGTGTAAGTCCTTCACTGTGTAGTAAAATTATTACTTTATTTTTCAAATCATAAAGATTATATTCACTGGAAGTGATATCATAAGTTTGTAATTCATCCTCTAATTGAGCACCAGAGCTATCCGTGCTTATACCAAAATCGATATTTGTTCTTATTCTTTTAAGATAACTTCCTGTTGTTGAGTCTTTAATATGATCACCAAATATGTTTTTAATAATTTTTCCAATATTATTTGTTTTATTTTCTGTTTCGGGGCTATGTAATTTTAGAATAATTATTAGAGGGTCATTATAATTAGGGACATTAAATTTTGCATTTTTTTTAATAGCATGGTCGTTTAAAAATTTAATTACATCATAGAAATCATAATAGTTTCTAGAATTGGTTGTATATTTATTATTTTCGTTGTAATTTCCACTAACAACATATGGCTTATCATTCATATAAATGATATTGAAACAGAGTGATCTTATACCCCGTGATAAAATATATTCCAAACTATATATACTTTGTTCCCATTTAGTATTTCCTAGAGAGGTTATATAATTAAGTGTAGATATATTTTGAATAAGTGGGTCGTAAGCTGTTTTAAAAGTGTAACTTAGAAACGGTTTGTTGTCACTATCATCTAATTCATTAATACCGGGATTAGGCATATCATTAAAATATTCTTTATTGGTTTTATTTAAATTTATAAAGTTCATATACATGACATTAATAACGATTAAAACAAATATTATATATATTATCATATTTTTTGTGGTTTCGTTAATAAAATATAAGAAGGTAATTAGTATACTTAATAAAAAAAGCATAGCAGTTAGTAAAGTAATTGGTTTATATGTGGATGTTAATTTTGTGTATTGGTCTACAAGTTGTTTTTGCATATTACTATATATAATTATTAAAATTATAATCTAAAATGTATTATATTGTATATATATAATTATGCCTGGTGGATTATTAAATTTAATTACTAATGGTGAAGAAAATGTAATACTGAATGGTAATCCGACTAAATCATTTTTCAAGTCTGTATATTCAAAATATACAAATTTTGGATTACAAAAGTTTAGATTAGATTATAAAGGGATTCGTACATTACTATTAACAGAATCGGCACATTTATCTTTTACAGTGCCAAGACACGGTGATTTATTATTGGATACATATTTTGTAGTAAAATTACCAGATATTTATAGTGGTACATCATTTGATGGTAATTATAATTTTAAATGGATAGAGAATATAGGAAGTGAAATTATACAAGAAGTAGAGGTACATGCGGGTGGACATACATTACAGAAATTTTCAGGAACGACAATACATTTATTAGCAATGAGGGATTATGCATATAATAAAAAGAAAACATTTGATGCAATGACAGGAAATGTTAGTGAACTGAATGATCCTGCGAATTCTGCAAATCGACATGGACAATATCCTACTGCAAAGTATTATACTGGTTATAACACAGGTCCATCACTGCCTTCTATAAATGGCAGGACGTTATATGTACCATTACCATTTTGGTTTTGTCAAAATAGTCAACATGCGTTACCATTAGTAGCTTTACAATATACAGAAGTAACAATAACGTTTAAGTTAAGGCCTATTAAAGATCTTTTTACTATAACCGATAGTAGTGGTAATGATATAAAACCAAATTTTAATTTGAGTCATCATCAGTTACATAATTTTATAAAACCACCCACAGTAGATGGAGTGTATCCTGATACACCTACTGATTGGAATCATGATATTCATTTGATAGCAAATTATGCATTTTTATCTAAAGAAGAAAATAATGTATTTATTTCTAAACCACAGACATATTTGATAAAAGATATGTATGAAAATATATTTTATGATTTGGTGGGTGAAAATAAAATAAAAACATATTCGTCGTTTTTAGTTGTATCATGGATGTTTGGTTTTAGGAGAAGTGATGTGGCTAAGAGGAATGCGTGGTCTAATTTTACAAATTGGAAATATAAATATAATGAAACTGATGTATTAAGTGGTGGGTATACACAATTTCAAAATGGAAGTGTATCTGGTTCAGGAATTGTGTGTTCACCATCTTCTGAAAATAACAGTAAAGAGATTTTGATTAATGTTGGTATATTGATAGATGGAAAATACAGGGAAAATGTATTTGATTCTGGTGTAATGAAATATATTTCGACATTTTCACAATCACCAGGAAATTTGACAGATTTACCATTTATTTATAATTATAATTTTTGTCTAGATACATCTCCTTATAAAAGTTTTTGTTGTCCTGCTCAACCTAATGGTGCTATTAATTTAAGTAATTTTAAAGATATAGAAATACAGGCGACAACAATAATTCCACCAATACACGATGAACCTATGACTACAGTTACATGTGATCCTGAAACTGGAGATATAACAGGAATAACAAAAAATTTAAATTCAATATATCATTATACATTTGATATGTTTTTTATAGAAGAAAGGTATAATCTTTTGACAGTAACAAATGGGACATGTGGATTAAGATACGCACGTTAAATAGAAATAATTGAATAACTAGGATTTATGTTATGTATTACTTAATTTTGATACAAGATCGTTTGTTAGAAAAACAAGTTCAATAACATCTTCATGAACTTCATGGAATATAGTAATATATTTACTAATTAATGTTACAATTTCATATTTGTCAATGTCATTTAGATGGTTATTGACGTTTTTGATATATACGGTTAATTCGTAAAGTATATCAATAACGGATATTCCTGAACTAGCCATTTCGTATATAATTTTAATGCTATTATTGATATCTTTATTTTTAATATAAGCAATATAACGTTCGAAGTTTTTGTTGTTTATAGAAGTAACTATTTCATAAATTGTGTTATCATCTATAATATCATCGAACATTTTGATTTTTAACAAAGCATTTAATAAAATTTTATATGAAGAGTTAGAACAATCAACAATAATTGGAATATATTTTTTATTAATAATAATTTTTTCATTTTGAATTACTTTTTCACACAAATCACTGAGAATTTTGTTTGTAGCATTTAACATATTAATTGTAATCGTTCGTGATTTTAGTCCATTATATACTTTTAAAAAGTTTGTACAGGTGGCTAAGAATATGATATTATTAGAATATGTGTTTATATAATTGGAAATTACTTGTTGACTCACTTCACTAAATGTATCAATATCATCTATTGCAATTATTTTTTTATCTATTTCACTATTAGATGATTTTGTTTGACAAAAAAGTTTTACATTACTTCGACAATATTGTATTCCTTGGTCTTTTAAATTGTTCATAAATAGTACATTATCATCATTGTATATGTTACTGTTATTGCTGTAGTTAAAATATATACTAATTAATTTTAAAATTAGTGATGTTTTACCTGTGCCACTATTACCACATATTATAATATTATGTGTTAATGGTTTATCAATAGATTTTATATCATCGACGAAAAAATCATTAATATTTTTAGGTGAATATTTTTTTAAAAAACATTCACTCATTATAATAAATATTAAAAACAGTTTAAATTATATTCATATGGAACATTATTATAAATTATTAGGAGTGTCTAAAAACTCATCTCCTGCAGAAATTAAACAAAAATTCAGACAAATACAACTTGAAATGGATGGTAAAAATTCAAACAACAATGAAATAAAAATAATGTATAAAAAAATATGTGATGCCTATTCAATACTTAGTAATGAGAAATTAAAGGATGAATATGATAAAAATTTAGAAAGAGATATAATAGTGAAAGAGGCGGATGTAGAATCACATATAAACAGTAAAACAGTAGATTTATTTACAGTTATAGGAGAGCAATTGTTAAACAATGTTATTAAAAATGTAAGTAATTTAGAAAATCAATCTACTCAAAATACATTATCAATGCCTTTTAATATGTCAAATATGTCAAATATGTCAAATATGCCTAATTTAAATGTACAATCAATAAAAGATGTTTGTCAGAATGAACACATAGAAATACCTCCATTAATTCAAATTTTACCAGTAACATATCTTCAAGCGTATACTGGTTGTATTTTACCGATTGAAATTGAACGAAAGATATATACAAACGAGACAACAAAATCATTTTCTACAGAAAAAGAAACAGTCTATATAAATATACCAAAAGGAATAGACAACAATGAAATATTATTTTTTTCTAATAAAGGTCATGGATTTGGAAACTATTACGGAGAACTGAAAGTAAATATACAATTAATTAATCATGAAAAATATAAAAGAGATGGGTTGCATCTTAATTATACTAAAACGTTAACATTAAAAGAAGCATTATGTGGATGTACATTTATGCTAGAGCATTTAATTGATAAGTCTTTTAAAATATCAACGCACGGAAACATAATAAATCCAAATCACAAACAGATAATACCAAATTTAGGATTTCAGCGAATGGATTGTGCTGTTATTGGCGACTTAGTGATAAATTTTGAAATAATTTTTCCAGATAATTTATCAAATGAAGATATCGATACGTTAAAAACCGTATTACCTTAATAAATTTCATAGATTGATTATAATGTTTTTATATATTATGACTTCTCAGATATTTGTTAAAGATGGACCACCTATCAATATATTGTATACGTTATTAAATAAAATATGTGATAATCAAAACGATAAATATTTTATTATAACATATATATCATATAAAAAAGGTATTTTTAATGGAGTGATTGATGATTTTTATAAACAATTGTTTAAATATTATAAAAAATCGAAATCATTTTATCTTATTAGAAAAAACAATTATAAAAAATTTTTAACTATAATTCGTCAATTATGTAACTATAATGATATTATTTACACAAATGAAATAAAATATGATAAATCTACATATGAATTGATATATAAGGTTTTCTTAGGTAAATGTTTAATAAATGTGAAATAATTTACTAGTAAATATAATTTTGTTAATTAAAATATTTAGCTATGAAAATACTACTTTTCTTAATATTCTCGACAGATTCGTGCTGAAACCATCCATATTTAATACTATTTTGTATAGCAATTCTTGGAATATAGATACCCATAATATTGTCGGCAAATGGTATATTTGAATCACCTAATAATTTATTTAAATTTATCTCACCATCGGCATTATCTTTTACACCAACTAATTTATTATCAACATTGATGAAATAATTATCACCTGATCTGTTTATTGAATCTTCGAATTCTACTTCCATACTAAATACATTTACATATTCTTCTAAATCAGTGATATGTTTTTTAAGCTGTTCATTATATTTTTTACTTCCATAAATACTTTCATTTTTGTCACAGTATATTTTAAATGCATTAATATCAGTATATACAAATAAACTTCTCAAACTTTTAAGACAAAGAAGGCTGGGCGGGACAAATAGTCCACCATAATAGTAAAGTATTTTTTGTTTGGCTAATTCTCGCACTCTATTTTTTTTCTCACCACTAAACATATTAATATCTAAATCCCATTTAGGTATTAGATTAATTAGGTCATTGTCACTAATCAAACATACATTAAAAAAATCTTTATTTTTATCAATAATAGTTTGTAATGTATATTCAATATATGGTGTATTAATATTATCGTTATTTCTATCATTAAATGAACTCCATTTTCTATTGTTTTTATCCTGTGGTACAAATACCCATAAATATGGTTTTATATTTGAATAATTATCATTATATAAATAATTCTGTATAAGTTCTCGTTCGTCTGATACAAGATGTGGTGCTGCATATTTTCTAAACAAAAAACCAATAATTAGTATTGGTACTAAATCGTATAATCTATCTTTTAAGACCATTTATATAATTTATCTATATATTAAAATGCTAAGTTAATACAATTTGTTTACACATTGTATATTATTATATTTTATAATTTACATGAACATGTACATATTCGGTAAGTTAGCTACGTGATAATGTGGAATACCAAGGTGTGGATTAATCCATTCAGTGTCCCAACAATCATCCATTTGATCTTGAAGTTCTTCTTCTTTATGAGAAACATTTTGTGCCAATGGTTCAACTGACTTACTAGCAATTTCATAGAGCTCCTTCAATTTAATATCATCGAAAACCATACTTTCAAGAAAACTTTCATAGGAATCGCAGTGGTCAAAATCCATAATTTATAATAATATTATAGTTATTTTATTAATCATAAATATATTTCAATTTTTAATATACTTAATTTAGTCAGTATATCATTCTTTAGAGCCCATCGCCTTTAATACACGTTCGCTATATTTTATTGCTAGTTCTTTTAGATTTATATTTTCATGTTTTTCCGATATATTATTTTTGATATCGTTTTGAGATTTTTCCTCTGAATGTTCTTGTAGTAATGGTTCATGATTTTGTTCTATGTTTGTAGTTTCGGTGTGCGCTGTATCATTATGCATTGTATTATATAATAATTATATATGTAAATTTACTTTTATATAATAATACTTATATATAGAATATTGTTAACGGTATAATATGTCTTCTTCCTTAAGTGTAAATTTTTAATTTTTTAGAGACTATACTTAGATTTTATTTATAATTATTTTTGACATTAATTCACTATCAAATAATCCATCTGATGGCCAACCATGTATATTTACATATTCTTTAATGTATGGATCTAATTTAGGAGTAATATTTAGGTTTGCTTCTACATTTAAATTGTTTATTTTGTTGGATTTAATATTGGAAATATATTCGTTCAATGATAAGTCATTGTGTAAAATAGCATCCGCCGTTGCATATTTTGACGCACTATATTTGAATGCTTCAAATTCTATATATATTTGTACACTTTTTTTAATAGTATTGAGTGTTTTGAAATAGGTTTCGACATAATTATTGAATGTACTATATTCTTCTTTTGTTATAGTCAAATTGTCAATATATAAATTATTTGAATTGTCGTTTTCATATAGATTTACATTATCTAAAGCATATTCGGCTTTTTTCTTAATAATTTCTAGAGTTTCAGAATAAAATTCATTATTGTGTGCAACTGTAGTAAACATTTCACTAATATTTTTCAGTTCACCTTGTTTAAATTGTTGTAATAAATCCATAAACGACAAATTATAAATGTTATTGTTATTATTCAATAATTCATCATTTAATAATTGATACAATGTAAAAACCCCACATGTACTTTCCATTTTTACAATAGATGAAGTTCTATTATCTGTTCCTTCCTTCCAAAACGAACATAGTAATTTTTTATTTGCATCATTTTTATTTAATTTACCATTTTCATATCGTCTGAATACTAATGAGCCTAATTTTTTTTTAGATGATGTATCGGAATCATCCGGTGGTCTAAATATTAAAGATCCTAATGCTATATCATGCATTTATATAACAATGTATTATACTATAGGTGTAAAATAAATAATCAAGTTTAATTAAGTTTTAAAATGTTATATTAATTTTATATTAATATAACATATAGAATGTATAATTACGATGGCTATATGCAAAATATGTCTATAAAAAATAAAACTTATTTAAACTATGCAACACCAGAAAAAGACCAAAATGATTTTAAATCAAAAAGAGTTGTGAACATATTAAATGATGATGTAACATTAACTCAACAAATATATTTAATACTGTTGTCTATTTTAGCATTAAAGGTGTTATCTATTTCTATGTATTCAAAGTAAGTTGGTTTCATTTTATTGGATTTGATGCAAAATCATGTTTTTTACACCACTGTAAACATTTTGATATATTAGTATCCTTGAGACTTGATAGTTTTTCTTTTTGAAAATCATTATTTATAATACTAAGAGTATTTGAAATAGTTTCTAGTTGTTGTTGACCTAATATTGCATTTATTTCTTCTAGTTTATTTAAAAAGAGTAATGGAATATCAAAATTTAAAATAGACGAAATATTAGAACAATTGTCCAATATTTTAGGTATTAGTGATTTAAGTAATTCACGATTACGTTCCGTGTTTTTGTAGAATTTACAAACAATATATTTTTCTGAATTGGCTAGACGACTTGTATGTGGTTTGTATACATAAACTTTATCATACATACTACATAGTATATATATCAGTTCAACTGAAAGACGTGTAAAGCAATCGAATATTTTTAATACAAAACATCCGTTCTTTTTCTGGAAATATAATGCAAACAAAACCTCTGCTAAGATTAAGGGTTGTGATAAAGTTTCTTGGTTATTAAAATCTCCTGAAAAATCAAAACCACCATCGGCAGTTATCAGTTCAAATTTCTGTTTATATTTTTTTATTAAATATAAAAAATTTTCTGATGATGTTAAATCACAATTATTTATTCCTTTTTCAATATGCACATTATTATATGATTTAATGTAATTTTTATTCCAGGATGGCACACTATTATCGGTTGCATATAACGATAAGCCAACTGATTCATTTATATTAATATTTTTTTTAGAACTAAAATAATGTAAAGCTTCAATAAACCCACCGGGTGCTTCTGCTAAGTGCAATGAGTTTAATTTTTTATTTTTATATAGATCAGAAAAAGACAATACATCTAATATTTCATATAATTTAAAAAAAGATCTAGATATTGGTTGATATTTACAAATTGCTTGACGATGACCAGGAATTTTCGTATGTACAAATTCATAAGGATTCGCATATTTTTTAACATAGTCCCATTCATCTTTGCAATTGTCTATTTCTTTTTTCATTTGTTGTATATACGTATTTAATGTTGTTGAAATTAAAATTTCTTTTTCACAATATTTTAAATCAATATAATCTAAATTTAAAATAGGTATTTGATTATTTATATAATATAACGACATATTTATATTTATCCTTTTTTTTTAACTACTTTTAATTAGTACAATTGTTAAATTTTTATTACTTTACAAACGAGTTCATTACGTATGTTTGATGTGGTTAATATATTTTTTATATTTTTATCATTTTTATTATTGTTTTTAACTTCCTTTAGAAGTTCTTTATATGATTTTTTTTTATTTTTAATATTAAGTGTGTTATCATTTTCAGAGTTCATTCTAATATATATATATTAGATTTTTTTAAATAGTGTAGAATATTTATAAATCATATAAAAAAATATTGGAATATTAGAAAAATGAACTTTCTACGAAAAAATATTAAATGGGTTTGTCATCATGCACACTTAGACAAGTCAAATTTAATCGATAAAGAAAGTTTATATAAAACTACAGTTCATATGAAAGACAAGTGGTTCATAATGGAAGAGTATAAAAAAAAATATTCTAATCAAGAATTGTATGATCGTATGAACATTTCCGTTGAAAATATAGTTGCTCAAAATTGTAATCATATTCGTAGTTTTATTGATGTAGATTCTACTGTTGGATTAATGTGTGTTAAATCCGCAGTTAAATTACAAAACAATTGGAAAAACAAAGGAGTACATATCCAATTAGCAACACAACCTTTAGAGGGTTTGGCAGGTAAAGATGCAAATATAAAACTATTTGAGGAAGCTGCTGATTTGTGTGATATTGTTGGATGTTTGCCTAGTAGAGATTTTGATAAATCTGAAGAACATCTCGATATTGCATTTAGTACCGCCAAACGTTTAAATAAACATGTAGAAGCACATTTAGATCAATGCAATTTGCCATCTGAAAATGAAACCAGTTTATTTTGCGATTTCGTGGAAAAATATGATTATCGTGGAAAAGCCCGCACTGTTCATTCAATAAGTCTTGCGTGTCAACCCTTAGATAGACAACAGGAAATTGCTACACGTTTGGCATTATTAAATGTTGGAGTGATAATATGTCCATCCGCAGCAATTTCTATGAAACAAGATTCTGAACAATATGCTCCAATTCATAATTCAATTGCACCATTAAAGATTTTATTAGATTATGGAGTAGATGTTGGATTGGGTATAGATAATATAAATGATATTTTCATGCCATATTGTGATGGGAATTTGACATTTGAATTACGATTATTGGCGGAAGCAACACGAACATATGATATCAATATATTAGAAAAAATTGCAACTAATAAATTAGGATGGTAATCGTGGATGGTTTTATATTTATTTTTTTATTTTAAGTTTAATTTTCGTAGGCTTTTCTATTTTAGAAATAGATTGAATATCATCCGTATCCAATATTTCTTCTTCGTCCCAAATAACATCCTCGATGTTTACATTTCGAACCTTTCTAAATATGAAATAGTTGTTTAAAAAACTTATACTCTTTTCATTTTTAGACATTTTTATAGAATGTTGTTTACAAATTTTATCATGTAGACTTTTGAAACTACTTATTCCATTATCAAAATAATCATTTTCATTAGGCTTTTCTACTACAAAACCATAGTTCTCCATTATTCGTACGAAAAACTCAAAATTTACAAGATATTCTGTTATTGGTTTATTGATACTTTCTTGAAATATTTCTATTGCATATCCTAGACTCTTTGAGTCATTTGGAAATGTTTCGTTTTCGTATTGTTTTGAAATACTTAATAACAACTCATCTCCTTCATAACTCTTAAAATTCTCTTCATTTAATAAATTATATACAGATTTACCGTCATAACATGTACCTATAAATAATCCATTTATAGCAGTAGATTCTACTAAATTTATCATAAAGTTTTTTAATGTAATTTTATCTTTGAAAAAGTAATGTAGGGCAAATTGACATGAAATAATATTAAACCCATTAGATGCTATACCATAATTTTCTAATGGTATTTTACCGATTGTATCTTTATTTTTCATACCCTTTCCGAGTAAACTGGCACAAATTGCAGCATTTTGAGGATTTGAAAACGCCTCTCCATTTTTTATATTTTTAGATAAATCGCCTGTTAAAAATATTGCTTGTGTATCGGATGGTTTCGTTTTTTGTTCTTCAATATAACGCTTACATGCACCATCAATTTTATTTTCTATGTTATCAGTAGATACATCGATACCTAGTACAAAACGAATATTTTTATTGTAAAACCATTTTCTAATGTCTCCACCTTTTCCTACTGCCATATCTAACATTGTTCCTGGTCCCGATTCTAATTTACTCGCATATTCAATTAATTCATGTTTTATTTTATTATGAAAATACCTCATAGACGCGGTAGTTTTAGATTTTTTATATTTATTATAGTAAATATATTCTTCTTCATATTTTGGCATAGTTCCACTAGTTAGGAGTTCTTCTGTTACTGGTCTATGAATACTATGCCAATTGCTATTAGCCACATGATACGCATTTCCAAAATTTTTACCGGTTGTTCTTAGATCTAATGTTTTATCATAACGAACTTTTAAAGGAATCCATCCTTTATACTTATCATTTTGCTTTTCATATCTAAATTCAACTATCATATTTTCTGTAAATATTTCGTTATTTTCAGTAAACATTTGTTCGTTTCCATATTCATCTATAATTAATGGTATATGGCAAATATGCGTTTCTGTATCATAAGGGTTAGTTGGATAAAATAGTGCGGGACTATAGTCGTTATCTGTTGATTCCTTTTTGAATTTTCCATCAATCACATCTTTAAATGGATTTATATGACCATGACGTTTACTACTATAACCTACTCTAATGTTTATTATTTTGAATTTCTTCGTTTCGTTTTTTTCAATATAATATGTATTCGCATTATCACGTGGATATGTAACTAAAAAGTCAATTGTATTATACTCAGGTGGTTTCCATTTAAAAGATTTTGACCATGTCATTTTTTGTGGTGGTGGTGCATTATTTCCAACAGTTTTAGACCCAACCGCAAGATTTCTTGGAGTAAATATTAATCCATCGGTATTATAGTTATATTTTTCATCATTTTTTATTAACTTGAATAAGTTATCACATTCTTCAAATAATGTTGATTTTTCTTTTACTATATTAAAGTTTTTACATAATATAGTTAGTAAATTTTGATTTGATGAACTACTACGAATTGTTTGTACAACCAATTTAAGTTCATGATATCTACCATCTGATGTGTCCTTTGTTGTTTGAAATAATGGAAAGTCCATTTTTGATTCCTCTTTTACAACATAACAATCAAATGCCGCATACACATTTATAAATTTATTATTTTTATCATATAAAATATGTTCACCATCTAATATTGTATCGTATATTTCGGGATTAGATACACTTATACCACTATATTGAACTTCCAAATTTGTTGTTATAAAATATATTTTCCCATTTGATGCAATATATAATAATTTTCTTAAACCATCTGCTTTATCAGTAACTGTATAATCTGTAAGAATATTGTCTTTATTATCTGTATATAGATTTTCTAATTGTAACGTCAATGATGAAGGACCACAAAATTGTGGATATTGCATTTTTAGTAATGATGCATATGCTTTCAATATATTTTCATGTTCAGAATATTTAATTGGATAAAATGTATTCTGTATTCCACATAGTACATTCGTTATAGTCTTTTGTACTAACGAATATAGGTCATCTGGATTAAATGAACCATTTAAACATTTCTCATTATCTAACTCAATTTCTATTTCATATACTTCCGTTACATTAAATAAATCTATTTCTTGAATACTTTTATTATTTGTTACTTGTTTTGCTTTTACTATACTAAAATCAACTACCAATGGATAATCAGGATGTTTATAAGATACACGATTTATATATCTGTATAGTTTTGATGGTGTATTCATTATGAATGATGCTACTTCAGGTTCATCATGTGCTCTTATAATTTCTTTATTGTAACCTATTTTAAAATTGTAATTACGGTTGTTATATTGTGGAACTTCTTCTTGAGTTTCTTCGTTGAAAATAACAGGAGTTTTATCAGTAAATCTAACATTTGTTGGAGACTCTGTAATTAGTTTTTCAATGCTATTTGATATGCAAAAATCTTGAATGTAATGCATGTCAAATATTTCTGCACGTATTGACCCATCGTTTCCTAAAATTTTTAAAGTGTATAAACCACTTTCATTTTCAGATGTAAAATTGTTTGATTTTAGGAAACTAATTGTATTATCGTATTGTATTTTGGATATTCTTGTGGCTTTATTTGTTCCAAAACGAATTTCCAATTCATTATCTTTAGCTTTTGATTTCAAATACAAATGATACTTTAAATATTGTTTTAAACCATCAAACGTATATTTTTGACTCATTGATTATATATATACTAATATTATTAAATACCTTTTTTTCAATTTTAACTTCACATCATTCACTTTGTAAAAGTGTATTGTAAGTTTATTTATAATAGAAATCGTGTTAAATATATGTTACTAACATCATTTATATAATGAGTAGTATTGATGTTAATAATTCCATTTACCAAGTTGATGGATTAAGAACAGTTAGAAGATTAAACAATGGTAATCCATATAATGCAGCCCAAAACCTTTCCCCTTATAGAGCTAGACCAATACATAATATGGTTTTTCATGATGTTACAAATGATTTAACATTGTTAAAAGAACTTGAAAAAGAACTAAAATTCAATATAGCATCAATAAAGTTGAAATATATACAGGACAGAGAAAACGACAATTTTTATATGTTTGTACGCGCTCATCGTGAACTTGAAGACTTATCTTACGACTTGTTGTTTGTTAGATCAAAAATAAACAAAATCAAGCGTGAAAATATGCGCATTTTGGATGATAAACACAAATCTAAATTTATAATGACTATCCCACAAGATGTTGCATTTCATGCTTTTCAGGGTGGGCTAATTAGAAAAATATCTAAAAAATTTGGTATAAACACCATAATTCATCCAACACGAGATCAACAAATCGACGCAATTGTTAAAAAACTGCAAAAGAACTCAAATAAATTCAAACCAGTTTTGAAAAATGCATTTAGAAACGCTGTTATCGAAGAAAGCAAGCTAAAGGCTAGGTTGAAAACAGACATAAATAGACTAGAAGATAAAGGCGTAATCAATAATGCTGAAAAGAAAAATATAAGAACCATACAAAGTAGAATAAATACTCTAATCAACTCATTTGATGATTTATTGTTCAGTGACCCAGCGATGAAAAACATTAAAAGATTAGATACCTCTTCAAGAAAGCATATTTTAGATTACTTAGGAATGACACAAAAAGTGAAAATCTGATAAATCAATAATGCACAAAAATCATAAAATATTTTATTTATTGATAATTCATTTAAAGCCTATTAAAAAAGATAAATATATGTCTGGTTTTAATAATTCCGATGAAAATAACATTTTGACAATAAAAACTGTCCAAATAGCACCATTTAGAACGTTAATGACTGCATTAAAAGACATCTTAATAGAAACTAATATTTCATTTCACAAAGACGGATTACGAATAATAAATATGGATAAATCACATACCATTTTAGCCCATTTACATCTAAAGGCAGAAAACTTTGAACATTTCTATATTGGTTGTGAAAAAATTATTATTGGCGTTAACATGTTTCATTTGTTTAAACTTATAAATACAATTGATAATGATGACACACTTACAATTTATATTGAAAAATGCGATTACAATGAAGGAATAACTACTTATCTTGGTTTAAAATTTGAAAACGGGGATATAAAACAATGCAAAATACAAAAATTGCGATTAATAGAACCAGACGGGGAAGAATTAGCAATACCTTCTATTCAATTTTCATCTGTTATTAATTTACCATCAACCGATTTTCAAAAAATAATCAGAGATCTCAGTCCACTTAGTGATAAATTAGAAATTAGATCAGTAGACAATGAATTAATTTTTAAATGTAATGGCGCATTTGCCCAAGTAGAAATTTCTAGAACAGCAACCGAAGGAACTATGGAAATAAAAGAACAAAAAGATAAGAAAAAAATTATTCAAGGTATGTTTTCTTTGAAAAATTTGTCGTATTTTATTAAATGTACTAATTTATGCAGTGTTTTAGAAATTTATCTTGAAAATGATTTACCTTTAATAGTAAAGTATTTTGTTGCATCATTGGGTGAAATAAAGTTATGCTTGGCTCAATTACCATCATAATATTTAATACTTTTGTCGGTTATTATAAATCTTTATTGTATACTTATGTATAGTAAAAAAAAAGTATTTTCATATATATATATATATATATGAAAATATATGAAGAGTATACGCGTGGTGCTATGGCAATATTTATATTTTTATTGATTGTTTCGGGTAATTATTTAGGTAGTTTGTTTCCTTGTCGTATTCAAGACACGTTCGAAAAAAATATATGGCTTCAACATGTATTAGGATTTTTCACAATGCTTTTTTTTGTGTTATTAACCTTTCCTAGAGATGATAAAAGTCCAATAAATTTATCTCAATTGATGTCATCAACCGGAGTGTTGTATGTTTCGTTTATATTATTAACAAGAACACCGGCTTGGGTTTGGTTAATTGTATTCGTTTCATTTTTATTTATTTATTTATTGGAATTACAAAAAGATAATATGAAAATAGAGAAAACAAACAATGAAAATAAGGCCGATATTAAAAAAAAAATTGATAATTATTCATTAACTCAGGATATTTTGGCTAGTATTTCGGGAGTGCTTGTATTATTTGGAGTTCTGATATATATTGGAGAAAAAAAACTTGAATATAAAAAGGATTTCAGTTATCAGAAATTTATTTTTGGTACACCAACATGTAAGGGATATACTCATGAAAAAAATATGTTAAAGTCAATAGGTCATATATTTGATTAATTAATAATATTCTTTTTACACAAGATGTGTTGAATAATTCTTATTACACATTTGAACATTTAAAACGCCGACCTAATCCACATATTATAATAAAATAATATATATATATGATACTACTTTTAGGTATGCCAAAAAGCGGAACTTCTTCATTTAATGAATTATTTAAAAAATTAGGATATAAATCATACCATTGGAAAAAAGGAAAGCAATATATTGGAAAACTGATTGAAACCAATAAAAAAAATAAAAAACCATTATTATGTGATTTTTTAGATACAGATGTAATAACTCAAATGGATATATGTATAAACAAAAATAATTGTTATTGGCCACAGATAGTTGATTATAAACAAATAATTAATGAAAATCCAGATGCTATTTTTATACTCAATAAAAGAAATCCAGAAGAATTATTATCATCTTTTAAACGCTGGGACAATTTGTTAGGCAGATTATTTACATACAATAGTGAGATAATTACTAATAAAACTGATAAAGGATTTATAGAATTTGTAAATAAATTTTATTTTGAAATAGAATTATATTTTAAAGAAAATCCAAATCTTAAATTTATATCATATGATATAAATAACGATAAGGTTGAAAAATTGAAAAAATATATAGCTATTCCGAAAAATTGTACTTTTGAAAAAGTAAATGTAAATAATAAGAAATAGTAATATATTCGGCGTTTTAAATGTTCAAATGTGTAAAAAAATAATCTAATGTTTTAGCATTGAAGGATTTATCGTCTATCCAAACATCATAATGTGGTTTTCCCATATTTATTGACGTATACTTAACGCCCCATTTTTTTAGTTGTTGTATAGTATAGTCGTCCCAATCTTTTCCAGATTTAACTCCTCTTGCTGTCCAATAATGTACCTCATTTCCATCCTCGTACAATTTATTAAACAATAATATGTGTTCTTTTTTTGGAATACTGTTCAAATAATCACTTTGTTTCGTTTCACATATTGTACCATCTATATCAATCATAAAAATTTTTACTTTATCTAGTTCTGGTTGTTTATTTTCCGAAATACGGCGAATTATAGGTATTTTTTTTTCAACAGAAAATGATCTACACGAAAATACATAAAGCAATATTAACAATATTTTTTTATATTGCATTATGAATAATATATAATTATTTTTTAAACTTATTTAATTTATATGTTTTTTAAATATACAACCTTCGTCGGATAATCCGGGGAAATAATTTATTGCACTTGGGTTTTGAATACTACAATCACTTGTCCATATTTTTAATATTCCAAAACATTTTTTGGGAGAAAATGTAATACCATTTACAATTTGTATGTCGTCACTATTTATCAATGTCTCTCCTATACATTGATAACTCATATTTGTCCATATTGATTTAATATTATCCATGTCTACTTTAAACGAAAATGCTCCACCGTTTTTATTTTCATCAACCTCCCACATGGGTTTAATATTACCACGCATTAAAAAAAACATAACACTTTTGAATAATTCATTTGTTAAAAGCTCAAATAATGCAATTCCTTCTTCCACGTATGTTATTACGCATATTTTTTTATAACTATTATCATCCCATTCTGTATCGTTAGAGAAATGTAAATATAATGTCCACGGTTCTTGTAATCCGTGCATAAATTCTATATAATACTACGTTTATATTATTTTATAGCTCTCTTTTTCAAAGTATATACCTGAATCGTCATTCAAAAATATTGTTTTATATTCACTATCGATGAACTCCAATGAATATTTATCGTTGTCTTCCATCACTATATTTAATTTTTGTTTAAGATAAAATTTTATAAAATCTCTATTGATTGTATTACCTACTATATAATAAGTGTATTCATTATCTTGTAATTCTATGTTAATGTTTCTATTGTCATAATACAATATAATATATGGTATAAAATAATCAGTAGTTAATTTTTGTATTTCTAATTCGTCTGTTAATGTTAATAATGGTGTTGTTGTCATTAATACATTATCTTTTTGTATATAGTATTTACTTTTTGTACTTATTTCAATAAAATTGTTATGAAGATAGATTGATAATGTATTTGGTGTTAAACATATTCTGTTTTTTATTTTATTTACTAAATTAGAAGTAACCTTAAATACTTCAAATAAACATGTTTTAAAGTTACACATCATTAATTTATTATAAATATTTTTTTAATTAGTTTTATTTTGTAAAAATCATAAAATTACCGTTTTTTATACAACCTACTATATCACCAACTTCATCGTCTTCATCAACCGCATATACGTCTGAATTTTTATCATCTGTTATATAATATTGTTTCCCTTTTATAGTTTTTATATATACTTCTTCATCATCTTCATCATCTTCTTCTTCATCATCATCTTCATCATCTTCTTCTTCTTTTTCTTTAATATCTGTTGTATTTTTGTTAGCAGTTTGGTTATTCACTATTAGATCAACATCTTTAGTTGTCTCTTTAACATTTACATCTTCCTCTTCCTCTTCTTCCTCTTCTTCTTCTTCCTCTTCTTCCTCTTCTTCCTCTTCTCCATCGTCCTCCTCTTCTTCTTCTTCTTCTTCGTTATCCCTGTATACGTCTTGGCCATGCTCGTCGATAAAAATTTTTTTACGTGAAACTCGTGATAATGTATCCTCTTCTTCAGATTTTATTGAAATGTTTTCTTTGTCGACATTATGTATATTACATTTTATTAGTTTGTGTACTTCATCATCTTCTTCTTTGTCTATAATTTCTTCAATAACGTTGATTTTATCATTATTTGATAGTTGTGTTTCATTTTTTGGAATATTATTACATTGTTCAGAATTATTTGGAATTTCTTTAATGAATGATTCGTATTCATTAATGACAAAATTTAAAGGGTCTGTTTTTTTATTTTCATTTTTGCCAGTGTTTTTTTTTTCTGTGTTTTTTTTTCCAATTTTAAATTTAGGGTTACGACCTAAGTTAATTACAATTTTACAATTATTGAGTACTATTTTATTCACAGATACTGCATCCATAATGTATATACAATATAAAATGTATTGTTTATATTTGTTTATGAAAATTAATTAACGCAAATAGTATATAGGTCATTCTATAGATGGTCTTCGCAAAATTCAGGATTACTGAGTGTTATAGGTTTATCAACTAGGGTGTATCTCGAATATGTTTTGGTATTAGTCATTTTTCTAAATTCTTCTATAGAAAGGTTACCAAAGTACTTAGTTAGTGTGTAAAATGGTGAAATGGCTGGTTTGATATTTTCAGTATATGAACAAATTGGACAATATATAGAATTAAGTAAATAAGTTCTTTCAACTTTTACAGACTCGTCTATATGTTCATTAAGTAAATAGGCTAAACCACATTCAGGTGAACAAAAACATCCATATGCGATTATAGCCGTATCGGATATATTTTTAGGTATAAAAAATGGGTTTGTATTAAAAGAACAAGTACACCAGAAACAGTCTGAATGTATAGTATTAGTATCTAACTTATCTAAAATAATGTTGAGTGATTTTAATTTATCGTCATAATCTAATACGCCTGTTTGAGGTTTTTCCGTAGAGGTTTCGTTTTGTGTTATTTTGTTACACAATTGATATGCGTCATATGTAAAAGGTTCTACATATTCGATGTTTGGATTATATACTAGAGCATCAGGTTTTATAATTTCGCTGGTGAAGCATTTCATGTGAACAATTATAGATTGTTTTTGTTGATTATTATCAAATTTTTGAATATCTTTATTTTCGACTATTTTACCACCTTTTGGTTTCCTACCGCGTCGCTTAACTGGTATTTTTGGGGGGTCGGAATTATCATTCATTATATAAGGAATTTTCGGTATTGATTTAAATAGTTTTTTATTATATTGTTAATGAATAACCTAATAAATGTACCTTGGGTAGAAAAATATCGACCGGATAATTTTGATAAGATAGTTCTTAGTGATTACAAAAAAAGGATCTTTTCTAGTATAATACAAAAAAAAACGTATTTTCCAAATATGATTTTTTTTGGTCCACCCGGAACAGGTAAAACAACAACAATTATAAATATGATTAATCATTTTCATTCGCATACGAAAAAACCACTGATAATACATTTGAATGCTTCAGATGATAGAGGTATAGAGATTATACGTACTCATATTTTACAATTTGTATCTTCATCTGGGTTATTTCAAACGGGTTTGAAATTTATAATATTGGATGAAATTGATAATATGACACGTTCTGCACAATTAGCATTGAAATATGTTATAGAACATACATATAAATTGGATGTAAGGTTTTGTTTGATATGTAATTATATTAGTAAAATAGATGAATCGTTGGCACATAATTTTCTTATGTTCAGGTTTAACACACATCCAAATGAGGATGTATATTTATTTTTAAATAATATATTAGATCAAGAGGGTATTACTTTATCAAAAAGTAAGATTTTAAATATTATAAAAACATACGATTCAGATATTAGAAGTATGATAAATTATATTCAATTAAATAAAGATGATTTGAGTGTTAATTTGTTATGTGTGTCAAGTATAATAAAAAAATTATCACAATGTAAACAAAAATCTAATAAAAAAATAGTATATTTTCAAAAATTTGCAGATCAATTTAATCAAAAAAACACCGACTTTATAAAAACAATAATAAATCATTTGATGACAACATTATTATCTGTTAATAAAATTACCAGCGAATTTATTGAATCTGCATCAAAAATATATCATAATATAAATTTGGATGATAGAGTACTTATTTTATATCTATATGAGAATATAATACCTTATTCAGTAACGCTTTAATCTAATATGACTTTTTATGAAGAAATCATTAGGTGGTGAACTTTTATTTGGATCAAATGAATGTAAAGAAGAATCTAATGTATGTTTATTTGATATAATATTCAAGTGATCCTTTTTGTTGTTATTGATTTCTTTCTGTAAAAGGTCTTTTATTTCAGCGTTTATGTTATTATTCTCTTTCAAATACACAATATCCATTATATATACAATTAGATAAAAATTGAAAAAATATATTAAAATTAAAATTTCAGTATAAATAATGTCATTTGATTGTGATGAAGCTTGGGAAAATTTTTGCACAAATGTAGATAAATCTAATATTAATTCCATAATTGAAAGGGAAGAAATTACAAATGTGCAACCAATAATTCCTAAATGTAGTGATATATATATATCTACTACAACAAAAATCTCATATTTTAATAATAATGTAGACCTTTTCACTACATTTTGGCAGATACCTATTATACCATATTCTACACAATCGTGTGGTTGTGTAAAGAAACAAATTAAATACACAATATGCGATGCCGAAACATTAAAAAATATAGAGAGTAAGCTTGAAAAATATCAAGTGTATAATATGCAACAAATAAGTTATGTAAATAATCCCGAGAAAAATTTGTTCAAAGATATACGTAAAATAAATATTGGTCTTTCAGAAAAGGATATTACGTCATTACGTTCAAAAAAAAAAGGAGCGTTTTATAACTGTTATGTTTTAATTATACGTTTATTTGATAATATTCAAAATAAATATAGAGAGACTCATGTTAAAATTTTCAATACAGGTAAATTAGAGCTACCAGGTATAAAATGTAAATATTTTTATAAAACCGTTCTTAATTATTTAATTAATTTGTTTTCTGAACATTGTAATGTTAATTATACCTTGAGTGATAAACATGAAACAGTTTTAATCAATTCCAATTTCTCTTGTGGATATTGTATAAATCGAGAAAAAATGGCTAGAATACTACAAAAGAAATATAAATTTGAAACAGCCTATGATCCTTGTTCTTATCCTGGAATTATGAGTAAATGGTTTGTACCAGATTCTAAAAATAAGATTTCATTTATGATTTTTAGAACTGGAAGTGTACTTATTGTAGGTAAGTGTTGTGAAAATGATATTTATAATTTATATAACATTCTGAAAACAATATTTCTGGACGAATACTCACAAATTGTTGTTAGTGATAGTTATATTTTAAAACCCAAACCGGATTCAAAGATAAAATATAGACGTAAATATATTGATGTTCGTATTCAATAATTTATACATTTTATAATGAATCAAGTATTTCATTCAAATTATCATTATTTACATCTGAAATGTCTATTGCTAAACAATTATTTATTTGTTCATTTGTGTAATCGCTTTTCATATATTCATCAAAATATTCATATTTTTCAATTATTTCTTTAATATTTTTTGTTTTTAATAACATAGTTAATATTTGTTTATGAACTAATGTAAATTGTTTTAATTTACAAAATATATTATTTTCTAACGTTGTATTTGTTGTTTTATTTAACTGTATATCAAATAATGTTTTCTTATATACAAATAATTTTGCGTCGGTTATAGTTAAATTTAGTAAAGCATGTAATTCTGTATTTGGTCTGTTCATTTGTTCAATAAATTCAAAAAAGTAAAAAATTGTATTTTCGCTGTTTTGAATAACTAGTTGTAGATTTTTTGTTTTTAGTAACAAGATAAGAAAAATACATTCTATTGTTTCAATTCCCATAATCAAAGTCTTTATATCAAAAGTAATAGTTTTTTCTTGTGTTATTAAACTATAATGTAAAAAATATTTGTATATTGTGTTTTTAAAACCCATAACACAATCTTCGTAAGAGGATTGTAATTTTTTATTATAGTTTTCAATATCTAATATTGAGAATTGAGACATATATCTATATATATTTAAGTTATTAATTAATATAAATACAAAACATTTAATATTTAGTATAAAATGGCACAAATTGTAGAAAAAGCGCAAGAGGCTAATGAATTTCCTGGAACTACTACATTATCACATGCTTGTAAATTAGCAGTTCAACAAGACAAACCCATTTTATTAGATTATTGGGAAGATTCAGTCAAAAAAAATGTATTTTTTGGATTACGTTCAAATGAAGAAAAATTGTTAGTTAGAAGCGAGGATGAATACACTAGTCCTATTTCGAAAATTTACAAAGTAGAATCCGATTTAATTGTTTTAACCGAGAATTCAATATATATAGTTTCCGTTAATTGTCCTACTAAAAGAATAACGTAATTAACTATATCTTATAATATCTTATATATATAATATAAGATATTGATGTCTGTAAAAGATTTGATAGATTACATAAATGATTTTGATAAATCATTGGAGAGTGAAGATCTAGATAATATAGTTAATAACGGTTCTTATTCAGATGATGATTTTTTAGACGGCAAAAATAGTTTATTTGAAAAATTACTTAAGTTAAGTAGTATATTAAAAGATGATGAAAACACTTTTATAGAAGAAAAGGATGGTGTATACACCTTTAAGTTCGTTGAAAATGATGGCATCTCAATGAAAGTACCCAATTGGAAACATCCAGATGATATATTTCAAATAGGTGTAGTGGATGATGACGAAATTGTTAATACATACTTGAATTTTGAATATACATATAGACTAGTATGGCATACGCCATTTAAAGACATATCCGTAGAAGATGATGAAACAAGAGAATATTATCACGGAATGTGGATTAAACATAAAGAATTGTTATACCCAAATGGTGTAATTCCTTTAACTACCACATCTACAAATACTAAAACAGAATCCGAAAATAAAGACCAAACAGAAGGTTTTACAGATAGCTCTGTGTGGGGCGACACCTCGGGTAACGATAATAAAAAAAAAAATAAAAATAAAGATAAAGAATTGCCAGAATTATCTAGTATACTAGAAAACAAAGGAAATGGAGATCCAGTAGATATGATATTATCTAATTTTGGTAAAACTAATAACCCATATATAGAACTAGCAAAGAAAAAAAGGATGACAATGCTTGCATATGTTGATGGTAATGAAAAACCAACTTTAAATGATTTATTAAATAAACGAAACAAACTAGCTATAGAAATAAATGAAAATAAAGAGGAAGAGAAACTTGAAAAAGAAAAGGATATTTCAGAGAGAGAGAAAGACCCTTATAAAATACTAAATTTACAACATGATAGAAAGGATTTAAAACGTGAACTAGACGATTATAATGAACTCGCTACATATATACAAGATGATTTAACAAATAGATTTTTTCAAATTTTAGTACATATCGCGTGTGCAATTGGTATTATGTTATTTCCATTTATTAAAATTCCTGATATGCATGAATTTCTATTAAGTAAATGTCAAGGGAAAAAAAGTGATTCACATCTTACTGTACCACAGGTGTTTTTTGCTAGCAATCAAATGGAACCACTAAGATGGTTTAAAATATTTGGTCCTGTTTTTGGTGTTGCCTTAGGTTCAATATATATGTTGAACAGTGGGAAATTTGTATATTATGATATAAACAATAAAACAAAAGAAGCGATTGAATTTCAACTGGGTGGTATTATATTTTTATATGTACTTTATCAATTGTACTTATTATTTCCATTACACCATCCAAAGAATACTAGTTTTTGTATTAGTCAACGGATATGGGGTACTGGAGAAAATCTAACAAGTATTCTTTTAATTATATTCACATTGGCTGTTAGTGGACCTTTATTTAAATTAATTCTCAAATCATTTTATTTTATCCCAATTACTGCTGTTATAATATCAGTAATATTAACAAAGGTTAACGGTGATAGTGAGTTGTTTGATAAACACATATTTGACAATTCGACTGCTAAATATTTAAAAATATTTTCATATTTTCTTGCTATTATCTCTATATTTTTGATATCATTTGAATTAATTGATTGTCTGTTAGACCATTTGGATTCTCCTATTATTATAAAAGGTATCATCAAAGGTGGTAAAAGTACACTTGGTGTGTTTGGATTAATATTACCAATTTTGTTATTAACGTTTAATGTTTGGTCAAGTAATAAAATAATTGCTGGTTCTGAACTCGCAGAGAGAAAAAAAGTTACCAAAAAAGAATTAGCTTCAGCCGGCTCCACATTTACTAATACACTAAAAAGATGGCATGATTTTATATCATTAATAATTAAACCTATCAAGAAGGTCTTGGCCGCTATAGGTTTGGTTACTATGAAAGATGATACCGACGAGGCCGCGGCCGTCGCGGCCGCGAAACAAGCTGATGATGCACTGGAATTGCAACGCGATGCACTCGAGAAGGAGGCAAATAAATTAAGTGAAGAATCGCAACTGAAAATTAATATGATTACTCAATTAATGAAACTATGTAAAGAAAATAAGGTGAATTGCGATATTGATAAAACAATTAGTAGTGTACTAGATCAAGGTGGTGGTGTTGATTTCGCTGGCGTTGAAAGAGCAATTAAGGACCTTAGAGCCAAGAGTGGTAAGTGAAAAAATAATTTTTAGTTTTAATTAATAAATTATCTTCCTATCACTTAAAGTTATATTTTTTGTATATTATAATGAAATTAGTAATTGATAATAGAGAAAAAAAAATAATAGATGAGTTAATGTTAAGAGAACATAATACATTCGAATGTAAAGTACTCGATATTGGCGATATTCATATTTGCGATGAAAGTAATAACATTGTCTTAATTATAGAAAGAAAAACTATATCAGATTTATTGTCTAGTATAAAAGATGGTAGATATTCAGAGCAGTCAATACGTTTGTCTTCTCATGAATTACATAATCATTACAAATATTATTTAATCGAAGGACCAATAACAAAAAATCAAAATGAAGAATTGGTATATTCAACTATGTGTTCCCTTACATATTTTAAAGGATTTACATTGCTACGTTCTAATTCAGTGAGAGAAACATGTGATATTTTAATTTCATTCGTAAAAAAAATTACGAAAGAAATTGAAAAGGGTAAGTTATGTTACTATAAAAATAAATATGAATCAATAAATGATAATGTAGATAATTTAGAATATTGTTCTACTATAAAAACAACGAAAAAAGAAAATATTACCCCTGAAAATATATTACAATTAATGCTTATGCAAATACCTCGTATAAATTTCAAAACAGCATCCGCAATTGCTAGTAAGTATATTACTATATCTAAATTATTAAATATTATTCAAAATAACAAAACAGAATTATATAATGTAAAAATTTTAAACGAAAAAACACAAAAAAGTCGCAGAATTAATAAAAATGCAATAGATAATATGTGCGATTTCTTATGTTGATGGGATTATTGTCATACATTGTTTCAACCAATAGAAAAATGAAATTCCTATTCCTAATATTAATCCAAAATATTGCGTTTTGGTTGGAATTGGTAAGCTTTTACTTTCATAATCATTTGTTAAAAGTATTGTATTATACCATATTAATACTGATACCATAATCATACTGGCTAATGCTATGTATCTATTTCTATTAAAAATAAACATCTTATTATATTATTAAAATAATAATAATAATATAATAATAAGTTATAATTTTCTAATACGTCTAAATACAGGTTTATTTGGTCTATTTGGTCTATTTGATTTTTTTATGTAATATATTTGAGGGGTTCTAGGTTGTTCTTTACAACACATACAATCAAATGTGAATATTGAGTTTATATATTCTAAGAAAAACATTAGTACGTTATTAATTAGTAATAATTAATCGTTTCAATTTTATTTATAATTTATTTATAATGTTTTTTACAAATAACATAGTAGTTATCTTTTTGAATTCCAGATTCTATTATTTCAATATTATGAAAATTATTGGATATTAGATTGTCTAACTCACGTATTGTAAATAAATAATAAAATCTCTTATATGTTTTCCCAGTACTTTGATCATTCCAATCAACCATGGTGTTTTTAGAGTGTGTTGCAAATTTGGGTTGTTCATGTGCCCAAACATATATCAATGCCATTCCATTTACTTTTAATATACGAAATATTTCACCCAGTGCTAATATTCGTCTCTCTATATTAGAGAAATGATGAATAACAGCAATAGATAAAACTGCATCTGCTATGTTATCTGAAAAAGGAATATTTAGATTATCGCCTAAATAACATTCGTGATTATTTTTCTTTGCTTCGTTAAGTAATTCGTGATTATTGTCACAGCCAATAAAATTACAATCGTCACGTATATTCATATTTCTTCCATTCCCGCAACCCACATCATATATTGTACTATTTTTATTTAGTGAGTCAACAAACTCTTTTATTTTTGGCCATGTATGATATCTTGTTTTGTTGAAATGATTAGCTATTTTACTATAAACATCATATACATGTTCTTTTTCGAACTCTTCCGCTGTCATTTTATTTACGAATTTAATTACAGTAAAGCATTATAGTATTTATAATCAATTTTTTACATGAGTATATTTATATTTATGAACAAATGTATATAAAAAAACATTAACAATACAATATTATGGCTAAGGAAGAATGTATTGGAATAGATTTAGGTACTACATATTCATGTGTAGGTGTATGGCAAAATAATCGTGTTGAAATTATAGCAAATGACCAAGGAAATAGAACAACCCCTTCGTACGTAGCGTTTACACCAGAAGAAAGAATTATTGGAGATGCGGCTAAAAATCAAGTTGCTATGAATTGTGAAAATACTGTTTTTGATGCTAAGCGACTAATTGGTCGTAAATATACAGATGAATTAGTTCAAAAAGATATGAAACATTGGCCTTTTACAGTAAAAGGTGATTCGACTGATAAACCAATTATTGAAGTAGAATATAAAGGAGAACGTAAAGAGTTTTCTGCTGAAGAAATTTCGTCAATGGTATTAATGAAGATGAAAGAAACAGCTGAAGCATATTTAGGTAAAGAGGTAAAAAATGCTGTGATTACTGTACCTGCATATTTTAATGATTCGCAACGTCAAGCTACAAAGGATGCCGGTGCTATTTCGGGATTAAATGTACTGAGAATTATTAATGAGCCAACCGCGGCTGCAATTGCATATGGTTTAGATAAATCAGGAAAAAGTACTGAAGAAAAAAATGTTTTAATTTTTGATCTAGGTGGTGGTACATTCGATGTATCGGTATTATCTATTGAAGATGGGGTGTTTGAAGTAAAGGCTACTGCTGGTGACACACATTTAGGTGGCGAGGATTTTGATAATAGAATTGTTGATTTTTTCCTACAAGAATTTAAGAGAAAGTTCAAGAAGGATATTACATCAAATAATCGGGCTATGCGTCGCCTTCGTACTGCTTGTGAAAGAGCCAAACGCACATTATCGTCTTCTACAAACGCACATATTGAGATAGATTCTTTATTTGAAGGAATAGACTTTAATTCTACGATTACTAGGGCCAGATTTGAGGATATTAACATGGATTATTTCAGAAAATGTATGGAACCAGTAGAGAAGGTTATGAAAGACGCCGGATTTTCCAAATCGCAAATCAGTGAAATTGTTCTTGTAGGTGGTTCTACCCGTATTCCAAAAATACAACAAATGTTAAGTGATTATTTCGGAGGTAAACAATTATGCAAAACTATAAATCCTGATGAAGCTGTTGCTTATGGCGCTACTGTTCAATCGGCAATTCTCTCTGGTCACAATGATTCGGAAACACTAAATGAACTATTACTTCTTGATGTTACACCATTATCACTTGGCCTTGAAACGGCAGGTGGAATTATGACAGCATTAATTAAACGTAATTCGACTGTACCAACAAAAAAATCCCAAACATTTTCAACGTACGCAGACAATCAACCGGGTGTATTAATTCAAGTTTTTGAAGGTGAACGTAGTCTTACTAAAGACAATAATAGATTAGGACAATTTTCATTAGACGGTATTCCACCAATGCCTAGAGGACAACCACAAATCGAAGTTACATTTGATGTTGATGCAAATGGTATTTTAAATGTTTCGGCTGTTGAAAAATCCACTGGTAAAGAACAAAAAATTACTATTAAAAATGATAAAGGTAGGTTAACCCAAGAAGAAATTGACCAAATGATTAACGACGCCGAGAAGTACAAGGCCGAAGACGAAGAAAACAAACTCAAGATTGATGCTAAAAACGATTTGGATAATTATATTTTTATGGTAGAAAATATGATGCGAGATGACGGTACTAAGAATATGCCACAAGAAACAGTCGAAACTTTAAAATCAACTTGTGTACAAGGACGAGAATGGATGCAAGCAAACGAATCCGCCAGCAAGGATGAATATGAAAACAAGAAAAAAGAACTTGAAAGTATAATCGGACCAATTATTGCCTCTATGCAAGGAGCACCAGGAGATGAAAGTGGAGATCAAGGTATTCCTTCTCCTCCACCTGGTCCTCCACCAACCGAAAATGTAGACGACGGACCTAAAATTGAGGAGATAGATTAATTACATAACTATTGAGATTTATTTAGAATATTATTTTAATAATATTCTCTATCCGGTGTAAATGTTCCTGTACTAAAATGCCCCCATGATGTATTTTTTTTCATTTTAAAATTGTCAACATCAGTAGTTGATTTTTCTGAATCTAACTCTGTTTTATTTAGTAAATCTTTTTCCGAATTATCATATACAACAACAGTAATTACCCAGTATGTAGCTTCAAACACATAGTGCTTTATAAAACTATACATTATTTAAGTTAATAATTATTTCTTTGTATTTAAAAATAATTATTAAAATTATATGTAAATTTTAATTCAATTTTTACTATTGGTTTCGTTATAAATATATCTATATTTTTTATATTCAAACACATTCACATATTTTTTCGTGTTCTAAAAGCGTACGCCCTGATTGTGCTAATGAACAAGACGTACAAAATAGTGTTAGTAATAAATCTTCACATTCTGAACCCGGTATTTTCTTGACGTTTCTGATACCAGTTCTCACTTTTGTCGCTAATACTAGTATTGCAACATCCCCTAGCATAAATATAGTATAACTTGCACTCGGATTGTGTGTAAAAAAATTAAAATAAAATCCTAAACAATTTAAACTTGTAAACACAGCTAAACATTTGTATAGATTGCTGCGGCTTTTAGTTAGTTCTGAATATAGTAAAGATGTATACAAGAAAGGTGCAAAAAAAGAACAAAACATAGAAGGATATATATTATTAAAACAACTACAAAGCCCACCCTTCCATTGTCCAACTCCTTGTACTGTATATTCGCCTACTTCATCAACAAAATATTGTAATTCTTCTTGTTTTGGGTCGGTTTTTATTACATGTTCTAATGATTCGTATTCGCTATTTTTTGCCATTGGATATATTATGTATGTGTATTTAAATTTATTTTAAAATTAATGTGCTTATATCTCGGTACTAAATGTCTTCTTCTACAATGTCTTCCCATGTATCCGGGGCAATAGCAGTTTCTCCTTCTTCAGAATCACTATCCCAAGAATCAGGAACTTGTTCATCAATTATCTCTTGCCAACCCTCGGGAACAGGAATTGCCTCGTGAACAACTGGTTCGGCTAGTTCGACACTTTTGTCATGTTCGATGTTTTCTTCGACATGAATCTTCGCTTTTTCTTTCTTGTTCTTTTGTTTCCAAAGATAATACTTTTCATACCAATTAAGAATTAGAGTTACAAAGTATTCTTTGTCTTGCTTGTGGATGTTATACGGAATTTTTTTATCAAGTTGAGGACAAGAACCGAGATTGATGTCACTTGAATTGTATTGGGGGTTAGTATAAAACTTAGTAAAGATTTTTATTTGTGTTGCGAATTTATTTTGTTCAATACTTGTGAATAGATTAGTAAGTTCTGCCATAGGAGTTCTCGAATGAATCGAACGCTTGAGATTACCAAAGACAACGTCTAGTGTTTCGGGTGTTGCCACCCACTTGATTTCACCCCGCCCTCTTTTATGGACGAAAACATCGCCTTTGAACAACTGTGTGTTCATCGTCATCTTGCTTTTGTAAGCGGTGATAGTATCAATATTGCTCATTTTCAAAGTCTCTTTATGTGTTGTTCGGGGGAAACTCGTTATTCTCTGTATGTTTCCTATGCTTATAAATAATAAGCATAAATAAATTTCAATTTTTAGTTAATTCTTATTATCTTATTATATAGTAAAATTACAATGACAATAATCACATTTGAAAATCAGACTAATGATCCTTATATAGAACAATTCAGGCCAAATTTAACTCCTCATCAAATTTTTAAAATGGGGAGTTTTGGAGGAACATATTGGCGTCCTATTGAATCTCAAATAACCGGAAAATCTCATAAAAATCGTCATTTAAAATTCAAACCACTTGGATGGTGGGACAATATAGATAGCAATTTATTGACAAGACCATTTGAACAATACGATAAATCACTAAATAAATATAAAGTAAAATGTGGTACAACATTGGAATTTTGGGAAGAAAAAGACTGGATATCAAAACACGACCCTTATGGATGGGTTGAATGGTATTGTAATTTCTACAATGGACGAAGAATTCCCGAAGAAGATGAACGACAAATCAAACGTTGGTTGAATTTTTGTGGTCCAAAAGGACGTTTTAAAAGATCTTTGATAAATAAAATTAAAGCAAAAAAAGGTAAGTATAATGATTTCAATATAAGTCCTGTTATAAGACAAAGTTTACAACATTGGGCCTATATACTAACTGAAAAAGACCTTGAAAATTGAAATGTTTTTTCACCTATTATTTATAAGCATAGGAAACCTACAGAAAATAGCGAGTTTCCACCAATCAATACATAATCAATACATAATCAATACCCACTCAAAATGAGCGACATTGATACCGCCGAATTCCCACATCCAGCAGATTTAGATGATAATCTAAATTTTGATAACGACGATGATGAAGATACACCACAGGACTTAATAATTAATGCAGCTAAGAACAATGACCCCGAAGGGATAAAGAGAGTACTCGAAACCGGCGTCAATATTGATGAACTTGATTGGGGGTGGTCGGCATTACATTGGGTATCAACCTCCTATGATGAATGGTCAGGAACCACATTTGTTGACAATATCCTGAAAGGTATTCAATTGCTTATTGATATGGGCGCGGATGTAGATGTAGAAGGTGATATGCTCGAAACACCTCTACACCATGTAGCCAATCTTGGGTTATTTGAGAGTTGTATTGTACTATTAGATAATGGAGCGGATCACGAGGTAAGAGATAAGTTCGGGTGGACACCACTACATTATGCCGCGGCATCGGGTAAAATGCGGGCGGCCAGGGCGTTGGTTTTATACGGGGCAGACCTCAACGCACACATCGATAGTACCTGGCATTTTCCTTGTAATGACAATAGTGAGTATCAATTTTGTTCTACAGCAAGTGATATGGCCTTTAGACACAAAAAACACGATACACTGCCACACCAATTAAAAAAATGTACTACGGGAGAATATTCATATAATGAATGGGTAAAATCAAAGCGTTCAAAATATATTAACTTACTAGAAAAATGTATTCATAATATCCCCAGTGACGTTTGTGGTAATGTTATGGATTATTTGATTGATATTTCACGTGGCGCTTGGCTAAACGACGTATGGCCATTATCTGTCAATGAATAAATATTACCACCACCATTCCCAATCATTCCAATAACCCTATTAATTCTATTACATAAAAACCCTAAAGGATTTTTTACTGTATTGTAAACTGTTTCAATAAAATTTATGTGATTACTCATTTTGTCACAATCCGGTACAACATGTTCGTCAACGACCTTACATAATTTTTCTAATTTTATATTTATCTCCTCGGTGTGCTTTTTTAGAACTTCTAGTGACAAAATAGCACAATCAACCTTTCCCTCTAATTCTTCTATTTTCTTTTCCATATTTAATACATTATTTTAAAATATCCATATATTTACATAAATAATTAAAAAATGCCTCGTGGACCTGGACAATTGATTAAATTACATAAAAAAATAGAAGGCTTCACATGTTTGTGTTGCGCACCGACACCACCTAAAAAAATATTAATGCCAGACGACGATGGTACATAACACAAGTTAAGTAATTAAAGAAAAACTAATATACTACTATGCCGTTTTGTTCAATACAATAAATAATACTTAAAATATGAAATCATTAATTAATATTTAAACATAAATACAATAATAATTTCATAATGGGTAAAAAAAATAAAAAAACAAATTCGAATTCGAAGAACAACAAACTTCCTTTTGTTAGTGTATGTACACCAACATTTAATCGACGCCCATTTATTCCTATTATGTTAAAATGCTTCAATAATCAAACATATCCTAAAGATAAAATAGAATGGATTATTATTGATGATGGTACCGATAAAATAGAAGATTTGGTAAAATATCATCCCAATGTTAAATATTTCAAGTATGAAGATAAAATGACACTAGGGAAAAAACGTAATCTTATGCATGAGAAAAGTAGCGGTGATATAATTGTTTATATGGACGATGATGATTATTACCCACCCACGCGAATTAGTCATGCTGTTGAAATGTTAACAAATAATTCAAAAGCATTATGTGCAGGTGCAAGTGAATTGTATATTTGGTTTAAACATATAAATCAAATGTATAAATTTGGACCTTATGGACCAAATCATGCCACCGCAGGAACCTTTGCTTTTAAACGTGAATTATTAAAAATAACTAAATATGACGATAACGCGTGTTTAGCAGAAGAAAAAGATTTTTTAAAAAATTATACAATCCCGTTTGTTCAATTAGATCCAAGAAATACTATTTTAGTATTTTCACACATACAAAATACATTTGATAAAAAAACTTTGTTAAAAGACGCACCAAATAGATTTTGTAATCCTTCAGATAAAAAAGTTGATGATTTTTTAAAAGACGAAGAGATAAAACAATTTTTTCTTGTTGATATAGATGATAAATTAACATCATATGAACCAGGTTCACCCGAAAACAAACCTGATGTAATAAAACAAACAAATGACCTTATGGTAGAACGTAAAAAAATGCAAGAAGAACAAAATAAACAAAAAGCACAACAACCTTTATTTATGATGGACCATCCTGAAAAAGGGAAAATACCATTGAATTCTAATCAAATTGTTGATATATTACAAAAACAACAAGAAAAACTAAAAGAACAGCATATGTTAATAATGACACAACAAAATAAAATTAATGAATTAGAACAAAAATTGAGAGAAACATAAACTAATGTGCTACTTGCTCCGATACTACTTGTTTAGTTACTCTTTTTTTACGTATTTTCTTTATTGTGGACTCCGGTTGTGTATTATTTGTTTCACGTATTTCTACTATACTATATCCATCTGTTGTTTTTTTAACACACATTTTTTTATGCGATTTATGTATTTCCTTATGACATTTTTCGCAAATATTTATTAAGTTTGCAACATGATTCTTATGAAAAACCTCATTTGTACTTATATAACCATTACTATCAGCATCTTCTTGATATTGAAGATGATGAACATCTGTCGCAATATCAATATGACAAATATCACAAATACCACCTTTCAATTTCTTTGCATTATATTCACACGGAATATAATCTAAAATACTCTTTCCTTTAGTGTTGTATTTATTCCTTATTTCATGCGCATTTAATAAAAAATCCGAAGGCAAATTCAACGATTTACAAACTTCAAGGCCATACATGCTATCTCCATGACCATCTTGTAATGTACGGTTGTATATTAGCCGACCCTTACTTCGGTCATATATAACAGACATATGTTTTATTGATAAATTTTCTTTACTAGTTATTTCATCTAATTCCACAATTTCATGAAAATGTGTAGCAAATACGTAAGAACACTTTTTATCATATAATGTATTTATTCCTGCCACCACAATACTAATTGCACTGTCTGTTTCGGTACCAGAACACAATTCATCACCTAGCACAATGGAATTCTCACATACATTTTCAATAATATTCTTAAACTCTAACATTTCTACTGCAAACGTAGATAGACCTTTGAATATATTATCATTTCCGATTATACGAGTAAATATTTGTTTGAATGGAAAGTATTCAAATTTAGAAGCCGGAGCAAAAAAACCTGCTTGTGCCATAATAATCGAAATCCCTAGTGCTTTTATAAAACTACTTTTTCCAACCGCATTCGTACCAAATAACAATAGGCCTTTGTTTTTTTCATCAAATTTAACATCATTTGGAACGTATAATTCATCCGTTAGTAATTGTTCTATTAATGGATGTCTCAATTTTTCTATGTTTACAAATGATTTATTATTATTATCAATATTAACTATTTTCGGTTTGCAAAAATTGTATTTTTTAGAGATATGTGCAATATTCAATATATAATCTAAATGACCTACAAAATTGCTGAAATTCAATAACACATCACTATACTCTTTCAATACATTTTCTATAAAATCATTGAATATTTCCTTTTGTGAATTAATCATGTTCGTATGTGATGTTGTCATATTTGAACATATTCGTGTAATTTGTGTATTACATATATTTAATTTATCTTTTATATCTGGTATACATTGTATATCTGTTATGGTAAAATTTTTTTTTAAACTTTGCAAAAAAATTGGAGATGATAATAACGATTCTTTGTCTTTGTTATCATAAAGCACTGTTGCTCTTTTCTTAGTAGCAATCAATCTATAACCACCCTTTTCTTTCTTACTTATATCTACAAAATCATCATCGTTTCTTTTGTTGTTTTTTAGAGTTAATTTTTTAATCAAATCACTTAAGGTATTTTTAATCATATTCAAGTCCTTATCCGTATTTTCATATATAATCACTATATCATCATGTGTTTCCGAATATCCTTTTTTTATTAAATTTTTTTCTGTAGTGTACAAAGAACCTTCTTCGAAACACAATTGTATGTCAAATACCTCTTCTATATTTTCTAATAAATTCATAATATTGGTTTGTATAGTTTCCATATCAATAGTATTTACTTTTTTGAAATATGTATTTAATGTATCGTCATTAATTATTGTTTCATATAATGTCATTATTGTTTTAAGATCTTCATGTAAGTAATACATGTCTAATGGAGTAATTGTAGATAATGCTATCTTTCGTATGAATTTTTCTAAGTCTTTAATATTTTTCATCTCTTTACGTGTATTTTGAATAAATTCAGACGACTCTATTATATATTCTACTATATCATATGTATTTATAATTGATTCACTCGACACCTGTGGATGTACAATATTTGTGTATGTTAAACGTTTTCCCATAGAAGTTTCGCATTTATTAATCAGGTTAACAATACAAGAAGTAGTTGAATTATTTACATTTGAATCGTTTATTATGTTTAGTTGTTGTAAAGAATGGTTAGCCAATCTCATATTTTCCGAATTATTTTCAAATACTGGTGGTTGTATATTAGACACTAGATTTGGATTATGTCGCCATACCCAATCTAACAAAAATGTCATAGACGTAATCGCAATTGTATAATTAAAAGACAACGATTGTATATTTTTAAAATATTTTTTAAATATTTCGTATTGATATACTTGCTTTTCACATTTGCTAGCGCGCACAGTTTGATTGTTTTCAGTATCGTTAAGATCAATTATAAATTTGTTGCGATTCAATGAATTTGAAAATTTTACTAAGTTATTTATAAAACAATTATTTTCAGAATGAATAAATATTATTTCATTTGGATTGTGTATTGAAACAAATCGTTCTGTTTCATCATATGTAGGTGATATTTTGCTTTCTGTGTATTCATACAAAACACTTTTTCCAGTAATAACATCAATATTGGACATACCTATTATATAATTTTCTTTTGTAGTAAATACCCATACACAGCTTATAGAATTTGTTATTATATCAGATTGATCGTGTGGAAAAAAAGTTCCTGGTGAGTATATATTTTCTAAAACCCGTTCCATTTTATTACCGTCTTGTACATATACCGCAACAGTATAATTTGCATTTTGTAATTTATTAACATATTTATCCAATACATATGTTGGACTTCCTGCTTGCCAGTATTTCTCTGTTTTATTCCCAAGTTTAAAATCACACACTTTTGCTATTTCGTGTAGACTTGTTGTACAATTTTCCTTTTCACCATATATCTCGTAGAATTTACCATTTTGCATAAAAACTACACTATTTTCACCGTAATCGTCCTTTAATTTTTTGCTTTCATCAAAATATTGTTGCATCATTTCTGTTTTGTCACTTTCCATTCTCTTATATATTTAATAGTAATGTTTAAATATATATTATATATTAAATTATTTAAATTATGACATTGGTTAGCATATCGACATACCAATGTATTGTAAAATTATAGCTAATTTACCAATCAATAAGATTAATTTATGTTCTTGATAAATTTTCTAAGTTTCTCATTGTCTCTTTTAACATAAACAGCAACTTCTCTTTTTAATTTAATTAAAGATGGCATTCCATTAAACTCTTTATCATTATTAATTATATATCTTGGCCTACCTCCGTCATTACTACAAAAATGGTTATTCAATGGAAAAAAATAATCTGGTTTATATACGTCATTTATCCAATCGTCGCAACACCAGTTTATTATTTCGTTTGGAAAAAAATATCCAAAAATTTCATAATGTTTCTTTGATACGAAACATTGTGTCAGTAACCGTACATTATTATTTATTGGACCAACCAATCCAATACCCCCGTGTTTTTGTAATATCTTAATACAGTCATTAACCCACCCTTTCGTTTTAAATACTATATCATCACCACATTGAAAAAAATAATCATTATTTTCTTTATATGCTATATCAAATAGTATATTCCACATTTTTGTTAAATGTCCCTTGGATACGTCATCTAAATAAATGAATTTGACATTAATGTTTTTCATTACTTTTAAGAACCTACCTATTTCTTGTTGTATGTTTTTATCATCAAATATTTTGTCATTTCTATCAATACCTAAATAAAATGTGTATATATGTTCTTTATCGTATGATAAAATAAAAGTCTTTAATGTCAGATTGAAGAGGTACGTATCTTTAAAATTTGTCCATTCCCTTCCATTACTTGTGCATGGAATAATAATGGCTATTTTTTTGGTCATGTTTTATTTATATATAGATTTAATACTTTAAACTACTTAGGGTCATACAAATATTTTTCATATACGCTTTCTGGTATTGAAACATTCTTTTTTTTTAATATTGCCATGCTAGACACTTTTTCATAAATAGTATAATAATTTAAAATTTCACCATACATATGTTCACGACCAAAAAAGTCGTCAAATATAACAATTGCGCTTTCTTTAATATCACGATGGATTTGTAATGCACAGGACACTCTAAATCTACCATCAATCAAAATAGTATCAATCTCGTCCAATTTTATAATATTATTTATTTTTGAATATTTTTCTATTTTTTCTCTCGGACAATTTTTTCCCGGATATCCCCACGTGTTATCTATATTTTCAATGTCAATATGAATCATTGTAATTTTATTATTTATTTCATTTTCAACCTTTTTACTCCATTTTTTTTCACTTTCTATAGAAAATCCAATGCCTTTAATATATTTTGAAGCGGCAATAGTAGATCCACCGCAACCAAATTCTAAATAGTTATTCGTATTTTTTAAAATATGCACAAGTTTGTCTTTTTGTCTCTCTGGCATAAAAATTTCCATTTTATATACATCTTTAATATTTTTTATGCATTCTATACAAATTCTTTATTATTTTGTATAATGTCATTATCTTTTCTGATTTTCTATGATTTCTTGAAATAATATTATTTATTTAATGCATTCAATAAATTAGCATTATACTCTAAAATATTTTTATACGTCAATACATTTTCTACAAATTCTTTATTATTTTGTATAATCCTTTTATCTGACATTATGTTTCTATTTTTAATAATGTCTTTCAATTGTTCAATCGTTGTGAATGAAATATAATTTTGATTATCATTTAATAAGTAAGAATAGAATTCTTCAAAAGGACAAGGATGTACAATCGGAACACTATTCATACATAGTAGTAATCTTGCACGGTCTGTTCCAGCATCTTCGGGGGATAAAAGCATTGGATACTTATATTCAAAATGTTTTGAATAAGGTAGAAACTCTCTTCCGCATTTATTTATATCAACTAATATTCGTGGAAGTTCTTTGCCCCATAAATATCCATCACAAATATTCAAATTATCAGGCAAAAAATCAAAATATTTTTTTCTCATATTACCTTTTTTACTTCCCGCATAAAAAAACATATTTTTTTTACCTTCAAATGGTATAGTATCATTTGCAAATATAAAAGATTTCGTATCTTCCCATCTTACACCGTCGCAATTCTCCCGTTTCCATATGTAGTTGTGCATCAAATTGTCATTTGTAAAACGAAAATTAGGTAAAAGAAAATACCCTTTGTTATTATTTATTGGACGACATAAATTAAAATGTCCCTTTCTGGGCTGATCACTAAGGTTTATTTTCAGCTTACAATCTTTTACTGGGAAAACCTTTAATGTATCCTGAATCATAACATTCCACGCTAGAGATCTTTGTTCCCAAATGCGACTACTAGGAAGGTTTTTTATAATCATATTATTTTTTATTTCAATAAAAAGTACTTCACCATTAGGAGGTTTTTTGTTTTCTTCTCTATAAATCGTTATATTTTCTTTATCGCTTTGATTTTCGATGATTTCTTGAAATAACATTTTTATTTGTTAATATTATATATATAATAAGTTTAATAATATTTACCAATAACAACTATTCTCACATAGTCTTGGATTTTTAGAAAGAGATTCTGGTCTATCTTCTTCCTTTACAGAACACCATTTATCATTAAACATTTTCGAAATTACAGGATGGTTCGTCCATCGGTTTCCTTTAATACCAAAATATAATTGTAATCCCCCACCAATATACATAACGTTTCTGTTTAATTCTTTATAAATAAAATTTGCTGTAATCATACCAAAACCGCCACAACTTACTAATGCAATATCAAAATCGAATTTTTCACTTATTTTAGATATTTCTTTTTTTATAATTTCATAATGGTATATCCATGAATTATTATCATGATTCCCACCATTTTGTTGTGGTGGTTTATATATATAGAATTCAGTAGTTTCATGAAAAATTGACCTATCGAAAATTTCAGAGTGAATTGGTAATTGTGATTCAATTGTTTGTTTATGCGATGAAATTATTAATACTTTTTTATTCATAAAATATTCGTTCATTTTGTATTCATCTTCTTGCATAAAATAAAAAGGCTCCAACGCTTGTGCACATATTCTTTTCTGATCTGGTATTATCTTATTAAGAAGGTTATAAAAATTTTCTGCTTGTTTGTACATACCACCCGACCATACTGCTAGAAGCGAAGCATTTTTACATGATTCTGTGTATTGTTTAACATAAGACTTCAAGTCATCTGAATTCAAGAAATGAATTCCGGCTGTTCCTAACATTTCTTGAATTAAATGATTTGGAATGTTTTCTTTGGAAAGTACTCTCCCACACAAATTTGGCTCATTTCCCGATAATCTACCAATAAAGAATTTTTCATTTATACTATCTTTATCTAATATGAAATTTTGTAAATAAAAAAATGAATCTAGTTTTTCCTTTTCTGTAAAGCTCTGTGATATATTTAAAAAATTCATTTTCTCATAATTATAATTATGATTTTATATCATATTAGCCTCCATTTAAATATAAATTTTAATAATATTATTATTATTATTACAAAATATGAATAAACCATCAAGCTTTTCAACAATATGTACTTCTAATTGTGCATTTGAGTTAATCGGATTGTTATTATCTCTTTCCATTTTTCATACATATGAAACAATTTATATTCTAACCGATACTAAAACAAAAAATATGATAGATGGAATGACTCCTAAACCAAAGTTGAACATTAAATGGTTTCTTGAATTAGACAAATATGATGGAATGAATAGGCATACTATGACTCAAAATGGGATATGGTCTAATTTTCAAATGGGAAAGGCAACTATTATAAACTATGCTTTGAAAGAAGAACACGACACTTTGTTTCTTGACAGTGATATCATTATAACTGGAGTTATTGATAATATAGATAAGAATAAGAACATAGGTGTTTCTCCACAATTTATAACACAGGAACATATAGATAAAACAGGATATTACAATGGAGGTGTTTTATGGACTAATCATAAAGATGTTCCTGACGACTGGATAGAATTTACTAAAAAATCTAGATATTTTGACCAAGCATCAATTGAAACTCTTGTTGAAAAATATTCTTATTTTGAATTTGGAGAAAATTATAATTTACAATGTTGGCGATATTATTTGTCACCAGAGGGAACACGTCAAATTTCTAATAATATCACATCTATACCGAATGATACAATATATTATAAAAAACAACCATTAAAATTTGTTCACACACACTTTTTAGATAAACGGTTTGACTTATTCAACAACAATATAATTCAACATTTGAATCGTGCCAAAATGTATAAAATATTGGCAATTATATTTCGTATTGTAAATAAGAAATGGATTTTGAAAATACCAAAACAACCCATGAAAGGAATGGGGTGGCACAATAATGATAGTTATAGAGAATTACCATTACTTATGAAGTTGAAAAATAAAGATGTTGATTTAATTTACAGCGACAAGACAATACATTGTTGGTTAGAACCAAATATTTTGACTTATGATAGACCTACATTAGAATGGTGTAATGCCGAAATTCATAATGCTTCATTGATATTACTAGGAAATGGCGATATTGAAGTAGAGGGAAAACAAATAAAAAAAAGTATTAAACATATGAATGTAATGTCGTGGATATTTTGGCCCAGAAAACCTATGTTAGTTGAAAAACTATTACACAAACATCCTTTATTGAATTATAGCGAGCGTACAATAGAATCTATTTTTATTGGTAATTTTGAAAATAATGTTCAAGAAAAGTTTCGGAAAACAAACACGAGGTGGGAAAATGTTTTGGATGAATATCATTGTACAAAGGGACAAACCCATAAATTTACTCATGAAGAGTATCTTATGAAACTAAGTCAGTCAAAATATGGATTATGTTTGCGTGGATATGGAAGCAAATGTCATCGCGAAGTTGAATTGATGGCCTTTGGAACAGTTCCAATCATAACTCACGAAGTATCTATAAAATCCTATATGAACCAACCGATAGAAAATATTCATTATATTACAGCAAATACACCAGAAGAATTAAAAGCGAAAATAAATAATATAGACAAAAACAAATGGAATGAAATGTCAAAAGCTTGTTCTGAATGGTATCTTAATAATATACATAGTATTAATTGTTGGAATAATATGATAGAAAATATATTGTACACATAATAAAATATTTTTGATATAAAGCATTTTATTATATTATATTATTAAATGGAAAAATTGGGCACAAATTATGGCGGATGGTATATACCCAAAAATATAAATCTTAATAAAAACAGTGTTTTATATTCAGGTGGTGTTGGTGAAGATATGTCATTTGACCTTTTACTGAACGATAGACACAATTGTAAAATTATTTTAATTGACCCAACGGCAAGAGCATTGAATCATTATAATGAAGTAAAACATTTTTATAACGACAAAAGTAATTTTAATTTTAAAGGAGGTATTCAGCCAGATTATAATGAATGCATCAAAAATCTAAACCCAAATTTTGATAACTTTGAATATATAAATGAAGGGTTATGGAATAAAAAAGACACTTTAAAATTTTATAAACAAACAAATGAAAAATATGTTTCACAATCATTAATTGAAAATATGTTTGGTGAAAATTACGACACAATTCAAGTAAATAGTATTAAAAATATAATGGAACAACGTAATCACAAACAAATAGATTTATTGAAATTAGACATAGAAGGTGCTGAAATAGAAGTTATGAATCAGATGTTAGATGATAAAATATATCCAAAATATGTATTAATTGAATTTGACCTATTAATAAAGAATAAAGATCCTGAAGAAAAAACTAAAAAATTAATTAAACGTATGATAACTGAAGAAAATTACAATATGTTAATAAATGATAATCTAAACATAACATTCGAGAGATCTTTGTTCCCAAATGCGACTACTAGGAAGGTTTTTTATAATCAAATATAAAATAAGTTAAACATGTATTTTTAAATAAATCATAATGAATATTCCAATTATAATTTATCATTTGGGTTACAGAGATTATGTTCCGCTTTGCATGAAACAAGCATTAAAATATAACAAAAATGTGATTTTGATAACAGATGTGGTAGAAAAATATGAAAAAATAGAAGGCTTAACATTAGTTAATTCAAATAAATATATGGAAAAAATAAATACTTTTCAAAAATTATATATTCATTTATCTACAAATTCACATATATTAGAATTATTGTGTATTATAAGATGGTTTGTCGTATATGAGTATATGAATGAAAATAATATCGAGCGCGCATTCATATGCGATAGTGATATTTTAATTTATGATAATATTACAGAATTGAATGATAAATACTTGAAACAATATCCATTTATGTTATGTAGCTCCCCATCTAAGAATCTAACTGGCAGCCAATCTGTATGGAATTTATCAGAATTAGAAAAGTTTGTAAATTTTGTCTTTGAATTTTATGAAAATCAAGAAAATATGACAAACACGATTGATTGGTATTCTAAAAACAAGTCAGTAGGAGGAATTTGCGATATGACTTTATTGTATTATTTCGCACACAACGAAACCAAATTCAAGGGATTACGATTACCAAATTATCCTACATTCAAAATGGAACTTAATCAAATATTTGAAAATGAATTTACGTTTGATTTGCATATGGATTCTGCAGGAAATCATGAATATCCTGAGGATTGGGAAATGAGTGAACGCGGTTCAAAGAATATTAAATATATTGATGGTATACCATATTGCCATAATAAAAGATTAAAAAAAGATATAAGATTTATTTTATTGCATTTTCAAGGTAGAAATAAAGCCATTATGAAAGAATATTATATGAAACATTTATTATAGAAAATATATAATTCACGGATAAAAATCTTCATTTATGCGATAACTAATTTGCGGACTTCCCAATTGCGAAAAACGTCGGTTGTGTCGATACCCAAAATCGGTCTTCAATTTGAACTCTATATTGGAAAGAGGACATAATACCAGACAATAGTTACAAAAACACCATACTGAATTAATAAAATAACCCCAAGTGGTTTCAATATATGAAAAAGGGTTGAATTGGTTACATTATCTGTAATAAAAGATGAAGCGAAATTTTCTTCTGTTTCGTAGTTCAGAAATTTATTATATTCGTCATGATTGCTTCTCCAAAATTCCTCTTCTTCACGCATCATAACGTCTACTTTATTGTTATGATATATAAGGTCTTCGTTACTGGGGACATTAATTTTTAGTTTGTAACGATTTCTTAGTGCCATTTTATTTTTACAATTAAAAATATAAAATCATAAATACAAATATTTCAATTTTATATGAAAATGCATTAAAAATTGAAAGCTAAATAATTAACAACTGTTCCATAAATGAATTCACCCATATATATTTTAAATGTGGCAGCTTGGTTTAAATCGACCTTTATTCAAGATGGTAATGGTAAGATAATCCTATCACATCCCGCATATGAATCTCCAGGTACTATTCATTATGGTATACCGGATATTATTAAGAATATAAACAATAATGACTATCATGCAATATTAGACCATATCGAAAAGGCATGTAAACAAGGTAACTGGGTATATTCTGGTCCTAATGTTCCTAATGAGTTATTTTATCTAAGGATTAATTATGAATCAGCTAAGGCAGAATTATATATGAATTCCATCTATGACACAACAGAACTAGAAGAGTTTTTAGAACCGGTAACAAGGACGGCTAAAATGTTTTCATTGTCAATTCCTAAGAGCGAATTTATCAAATATCTTCCAGAAAATAACTGGTATTATAAGTTTAATAAATATGGTGATCAAAAAATGTATCTTGCTTGGGAAAACGAATGTCTTCGTAAAAGAGTAGAAGACCTTGAAGTGAACCTCAGAAATATTATCCAAAAAATAAATAAACAAAATTAGTTAAATAAATTTCCAATGCTGTAATATAAACTATGGACGAGTCCTGGTTTTTTTACATTATAAAAAACCGAAATTGCACATACGCCGGTGTCTCGCCTACACCGGTTAAACGTTTAAGACAGCATAACGGTGAGATAAAAGGCGGTGCAAAGTACACTACATCAAAGGGTTCGGGATGGAAACACATATGTTTAGTGAAAGGTTTCGTGGATAAAATACAAGCGATGCAATTTGAATGGGCCGTAAAACACGTTCCACCAAGGGATGTCGGTGGTATTGAAAATCGTATTAGAAAATTGTATGTGGTATTAAACAAAGAACATTGGACATCTAAATCTCCACTCGCGGAAGAAGTACCACTTGAAATACATTGGTATGATAAACCCGAAACAATTCCAACATATTCATTACCAAATTATGTTAGCGAAGTCACAGAACCTTTTCTAATAAATTGAAATACAATGCTATGTATTTAATATAATGTAAATATAACATGAATTATACAGTACAAATAGAGGAACACAAAATAAAAGTAGCGGAACACAAAATAAAAGTAGCGGAACACAAAATAAAAGTAGAGGACCACAAAATAAAAGTAGAGGACCACAA
>CERS01096821.1_pt1 | contig 51622 bp, 49 predicted proteins | sample 356251 | NCBI WGS metagenome assembly CERS01 (sample SAMEA2621020, study PRJEB7988) | marine metagenome | isolation source: saline water (ENVO:00002010), including
AGCTTTCAAGCATACCCTGATGGAGAAATTCGCTATATCTATACATGTATCTAAATTTATGTATTTTAATATTTTTTCCATCTCTTCCCACCCTATCAAGCTTAATCAAAAAACTTAAAGCTGGTTTTTCAATTTTTGATTTTTCGTATTTTTTTTGAGCTATTGTATATTTTTTATTGTTTAAACAATTGTCCGAAAGGGTTTCAAACCCGTAATACATCATCATTCCTGCTAGTTCAATCTTATGTAAAGATACTTGATTCGTATTAATAATTAAATAACCTCCGCTAGTAAGTTTTTTATATACTATTTTAAGCAAAATTTTGAGCTCATTATTTTTTACCTCATTAAAAAAGATTGATTTAAAAAAGTTATCTTTCTCTGTTAAGAGATCATCGCTCATGCATTGAGAAGCAAAGGTTTTATCATCTTTTTTCTTTAATTCATTCATTATAAAATTAGGATCAAATTCATCTTTTTTTAGAAAATCAGGAGTTTGATTTTCATCAGAAATAATTAATTTTTTTTGAGTGTATTTTTCCATGAGTTAGTTATTTTTTTCAAAAGATTTAAAATTCTCCTGAACTGAATCTTCAGAGATATAGCCTTTTAAGCTGTTTGGGTAATTCTCAAAAAACCAAATCAGAAAGGATGACACATCAATTTTATCTTTGATTAAATACTCTCTTCTTTTTTGATATATTTTTTTAATATTTGATTTTGACGATAATTCAGATATTTTATCTAAAAAACCTTTTTCGTCCGATGTTCTAAAGCAATGGACCAAATTATATTTTTCTTGAAGTTCAATCATTTGGTCGATCTCATAAAAATATTCGTCAAATTCAATTGATGGAGTTCCTAATATAGCGGCTTCGGTGCTCATTGTTGTGCTATCACTTATAAACAGTTCAGCAAAAGACATATAATGATTAATATCATTTTTATTGATATTCAATTCATATTTGTTTAATTGTTTTGGTAGCTCTCTTTCTGATGAAATAAAAACTTTTCCAAGCGGTTTTAAAATTTCAATTATTTTGAAAAGCGTCTCGTCTGAAATACCCTTTTTATTTATATCATGTGTTGCCTGAAATCCTGTACACCTTATAATGAAAAACTTTTGATTTGAACGCAATGTTTCATCTATATATTTTTTATTAGGAGTAAAATGATTAGGGTGTAGATGGGCTAGAGCTTTATAACCATTATAAGAAATTTTTTTTGTTATATATCTTCCTATGTCTGTTATTTTAGGAGCTATAATATAGTTAGTAGTTTGAAAAAATATTGCCTGCTCAGGTACAGCTGAAAAGACATCGTCAGTTGCATATATTGATGGTGTTTTTTTTATTCTACCTAAAATTGAAGTTAGGTCACCAATAAATAAATCATATTTTTTTCCGTACGTAAATTTTAATAACCTATAAACCGTTCTAAAAATGCTTATTACTGCAGCCAAATAAACATGTAAATATTTTATTTTTCTTCCCTCAGGGTATATATTTTTGTACTCCCAACCTTCTGAAAGAACCAACTCTTCAAGAATATCCTTTTTAGTTATTAGAATATCTACTTCATGACCTCTTTTTTTAAGTTCATTTATTTGAACTTTATGAAAATGAAATTTTGCAGGATGAACAAGAAAAAATAAGAATTTCAACATATACCTCGATGACAACGATTAATCAATATATTGCCTGAACCATAATTCTAAATTTATCATTTTCCATATTTCACTAGATACATCTATTTTTTTATTTAAATGCTTATTATAAATGGATTTTGCTGATTTTGATTTGATAATTTTTCTACTTTTAAATGATTCTGAGTTAAGAATATCTAAAATAAACTTACTAAATGATGGGTCCCTAAACCAGCTTGCCTCAGGTGATTCAAAGCCAACTTTGTCCTTTCTCATCCTAATTTTTTCGGGTACGATTCCGTACATTGAATCTCTAAGAATTTTTTTAGTAATGCCTTTTTCAATCATATTGGATGACGGTAAAGATAGGGTCTTATGCACTAACCTATAATCTAAGAAAGGTACTCTTGATTCAAGTGAGAAGAACATTGAATTTTTATCTTCCCATTTCAGAAGATGTTCAAGTTTGTATTCAAAATGGTTTAATAAAGAATCGTGGAGTGAGTCAATATCATACAGGCTTTTTGGAATCATACTAGTATGACTATACCTAGATGCAAATTCGGTATTTATATAGCCTCTTCTATTTATTTGACTATTTATCTGAACTTTTTTTGGTAAAAATAAAAACGCCATGGCTTTTAAGGCATATGTTGAATTGTGATTTTTGAAATACCCAAGCGCTTCGTTGGTTAATTTTCCAATTGAGATTTTCTTCAAAAGCTCTCTTAAGTAATATCCAAAAAAGTAGTGATATCCCGCTAATGTTTCATCTGCGCCTTGACCATCCAATGTTACTACAGAATGGTCTTTTGCTATCTCCATAACTTTGTATTGGGCATAAATAGAGGTTGATGGAAAAGGTTCAGTGTGTAATTTTGTGAAAAAATTAACGTCATTTAGAAAATCCGAAGAATTTGGAGATGTAAAATGCATATTTTTAATTATGCCCCTATACTGGTTGATATAATCTGATTCATCTCCTTTTTTTCCCGAGCCATAAATTGCAGAAAAAGAATTAAGATCTTTTTGATTCTCGCTTTCAAGCAAGATAGAGACAATGCTTGAAGAATCTAATCCTCCGCTAAAACACACTCCGATAGGAACATCGCTTCTTAATCTTAAGTTGATTGAGGAGCGAAACATTTCTAAATACTCTTCAGGCCCTTCGAACGGATCACTTTTTAAAACTTCCTTTTTTAAATCATACCATTTACCTTTAAGTATAGTCGCCTGATTTGAATCAATTTTTGTAAATCCCCAGGGTATATTTTTAAAATGATCTTTCTCGGGGTTTAAATCAATCGATAAATAATTACCATGCTCAAGCTTATAAATATCCTTAAAAAATGTTTCATTGCTATGATCGGTCCTATTGAATGCGAGATAGTCAAAAATTATTTGCTCATTGGGTGAAGCTTTATAATTTTTTGTAGACAAAATTGGTTGTATCTCAGAAGAGAAAACAAATCTATTTTCATCTAGATAATAATACAGTGGTTTAACTCCATACCTATCTCTTGAAAGAAATAGCTTACTAGTTTTACGATCGTAAATACAAAAAGCCCACATTCCATTAAATTTTTCTAAACAACCAGGCCCCCATTCAATAAAACTGTATAAAATAACCTCGGTATCCGTATTGGAATTAAAACTGTAGCCTTTTGACAATAACTCATTTCTCAACTCTATATAATTAAATACCTCTCCGTTATGAATAATCATAAATCGTCCAGATTTATCAAACATGGGTTGATGGCCTGCATCTGATAAATCGATAATGCTCAACCTTACAAACCCAAAGCCAATATTTTCTTCAATAAAAACACCATCATCATCCGGTCCTCGATGTTTCATTTTACCCATCATTAATCTTATTGATGATTCAGCAACAGATTCTTTATTAAAATTAATTATCCCAGATATTCCGCACATAAATCAGTTATTTCTTCTAAATCTTCTAATAATTTTTTGTTTTTGGATTTTTATTACATATTTTGAAACATGCCCTGGAAAAGGTTTTTTTCTATCAAAGAATCTTGCTTTAAAATAACCTATTAATTCTAAAAGACTTCCTAAAATAACTGGCCGACTAAATGTGTAATAGATGATTTTAAAAATAAAATAAGGAAGATAATACGGGACTCTTCCGTTGTATAGTCCTGTCCAATATCTAAGCATAATTGATCCACTTTTTTTCCCTTCTTCCTTATTGTGTTTAAAATAAATATCATACTTTTTCGTTTCCCACCCTAAAGACTGTGCGGCATAATTATCAATAGTATCCCAGCCCCTAGATAAATAAGCTTGGCCAATTTCATTAAAACAATCTTTGCGATAAAATTTTGCCGCACCTCGAGTTAGGCTGTTATCGTAGTTTTTTTCTTTTGTGCCCCTATAATCAACACAGCCTGATGCAATTCCTAATTCTTGATTTTTTATAAACATCGAAATGAAATATTCTGCATAATCAGGGGGCAGGATAATATCTCCATCTAACTTCAAGACTAAACTATTTTTTTTGTTTAGCGATGCATAACCAAGATTAAATAGATGCGCAATACGAGCACTAATTTCTTGAATATTAATTTCTGGTGCAAAAATTAACTCAATGAAATTATTATTGCTCATATATTCACTTATAATTTCCTTTGTTTGATCTGTTGAATGATCATCAATAATAATCCATCTATCTGGTATAACACTTTGTTCTAATACAGATTGAATAGTTGAAGCTATATATTTTTCTTCATTTTTTACTGGTGTAATTATGCTGTATTGCATTATAACAATTTCATTTATTCAAGCCAGAAATTTTACCTTTTATTTTTTGAATAAAAAAACCAGAAACCCTAAAACATACCTTTGATAAATTCTAATTATTTTCTTTTTTATACCAACTTTATTGATACCGCTTTCAGATAAAATATGAGTACAATCTGAAATATCTTTTAATTGCCAAAATTTTAGAGAAGCTATTTTCTTATTTACTTCTCTTTCAGAACCTTTGTTAGAGGTATTGATATCAACGCTTTTTATATGTGAATAGTCATGGTTTTGATGGATAGTAGTGATAATTGTTCCATCAATTACTGGGATTTTTTTATTAATAAAGTTTGTTATCAGCCAATTATCCCACCACGCTCTTCCAATGGCAAAAGGAGGCATATATGGCATAATTTTTTTAGGAAAAAGAAAATAATCAACCCCAGTAGATGGATGTAAAGAGCCTTTATCATTGATCAATTTTTTTAACTGATCCTCCCATTCAGAATTAAAATCAATATATGAATCAATATCTAAATCCCATCTACGTCCAGCAATAAAATATTCTTCAAAAGGAATTTGGTACAATTTTTCTGTAAAATTTTTAAATAAAATAATGTCAGTATTTATATAACAAATTTTCTCATTAGATGATTTATCTTTTGCAATACTCCAAATATCACTTATTAGAGGAGTCCCATATTTATTAGATTTGAAAGAATTAATATACTTTAGGTCGTTTTCATCACAAAAATCTAAAATTGATGAATCATCACCAAATACTATAATTTCACAATTTGGTTCTAATTCTTTCCAACTTAAAATTGCATTTCTTTGAATAATTTTATGAAGACCTGTAAACGGTCTCGGAATTGTGAAAAAGGTAATCATGCGCTATCATATTCATATAAAAATAAATTAGCATAATTATCCTTTAATTGCGCGGTAACTTCTTCAATATCATTAATAATAACTTTGAAATTATTTTTTGCTAAGTCAATCGCCATCATTAGCTGTTGAGATTCATCAAGAATACTAGTTCCCGCTTTATAAGCAACGCCCTCAAAAACTTTGATTTTATTACTGTTTAAATTTTTCATATTTCCAATACCATCAAAAATTATCGTCATGCTAGGTTCATTTTTTGAAATAAAATCTTTTAATATAAAATTATAATGTTCATTATTTATTTTGTCAGCAGCTTCGTTTAGCGGTGTACTTGCTTCTAGGCTATTCGCATAGTGTAATAATGCCTTATTATCTCTAGGAAAACATGGTCCACCGTAACCAAATCCATATTTTAAATTCTTAGAACCAATCCTTGAATCTCCACCAATTGCTTCCAGTATTTTTAAAGGATCTGCTCCTGCTTTAATTGCAAGGTCGCCTATTGAATTGGCATATGAAATTTTCACAGTTAAAAAACAGTTAAGTGCTAATTTGGATATTTCAGCGCTTAAACGATCCATTCTATAAAAAGGAGGTTCATTTTTACAAACTTTTTTTATGGTTCTTTCTAATTCGTCTCCAATTTCCTGTTCATTAGCACCAATAACAACTATTTCAGGGTTTTCATCCCAGTCTATTATTCTACCTTGCTGAACATACTCAGGATTAAAACTAACTTTATAATTTAATGGATCGAGCGTATTAGCTAAGGAATCGCAATATCCAGGATTCACGTTAGTTGCAATTACTAAGTGTTTTAAGTTGTTCTGCTTACCAAGTTTTATGATAGATTCAACTAAAACATCTAATTGGGAGTGATCATATTTTCCATCATTGTCAGATTCAGTTTTAACATTTACAAAAATTAAATTTGAAGATGAGATTGCCAACTTGAGATCAGTGGTAGCATAAAAGTTTTTAGAATTTTTCAAATACTCGCTGACTTTAGGCTCTATAGTTTCAAAAGACTTGTCATTAAGTGACTTCACATAATCTTCAATAATATCACAACCAACTACATTAAAACCAGCTTTTTCCAATACTAGAGACCATGCTAAGCCAAGTCTTCCAATTCCAATGACTGATATATTTGAAGTTGTATTTTTCATACTTATTCCCTAGATAATTTATAATTTTTAATAAATATTTTTAAATCCTCTAATACTTCTTCTTTTGAATACAAGTAACCACTATTTTTATTAAATGCATTATAAAACTTAGATAACATATCTTCTCTTCTCTGAGGATTATCTTTATTAAAATTTATTTTAAAATCAAAGCAATGATCGATTAACTCATGAATATAAAGAGGTGCGGTTGAGAGGTTCAGTAATTTTAAATTAAGGTTTAAAGCATTATCAATATCATCAGATATTTTCTCTAGGTTATAAAACTGGTATGATGACATTGGGTTAATTTTTTCTGTATGCTGTTTATTTAGTAAATCAAATAAAACGTTTTTCTTCAAGCCCTGACCATAAAGAGCGGGTAATCGTAAAATTGTAGTATCAAAGATGCTTTGGAGGTCTTGTTCTAATTTTAGTCTATTATATCCGTATGAGTTTAATTCCTTAGAATTTATTTCTGTATCCTCATCAACATTTATAGGATTTGGGTAAACAGCAATAGTTGAAATCAAAACTAATTTTTTAATCTTAGTCCTGTATAGGCAATCGGTTAACTTTCTAATTGAATTTTTATCACGGTCTGGGTATTTATTTGCTAACCACTGAGTGCCAGACGCTCCAGCGCAAATCAAAAGGTCAAAATTATTTTCCTTAATTGCTTCAATTGATGAACTATTAAATAGTTGATCAAAATTTCTTTTTCTAAGGATATTGCTTCCAACAAAACCTGTATGTCCAATTAAAGCAGACTTAATAATAATTCTCTTAATGGTGCTAATAAATAACGACTATTCTTGATCATATATTTTTATATTTTCAACTATTCTTGAAACATCATTATCAGTTAAATCATTATGCATCGGAATGAGAATAACATCGCTATCAGCTTTTTCAAGATTTTTTAGATCTTTTTGTAATCCTCCAAACATGTCATATATATCATTTCTTCTATTATTAATGTTGACCTGTATTCCTTTTGACCACATAAATTCAGCAAATTCCTTACGATTTTCAACGTGAACAGGAAATATTTGGTAATTAGGCTTTCTGTCTTCTTTATAATTCATCAGTTTTATCTTTGATAAAGAACTTAATTCGTCTCGATATATCTTTCCATACTTAAACCTAACCTCAAGAGCATTATCTAAGTAATCAATAGCACTGCATGCCAAAGTTGCAATAATATCATTCATATTAGCTTTTAATCCCAACCCATCTGGAGAGTGAGGGAGTGGATCTAGAATATCAAGTTTTTTAGCATCTCTGTTTATTCCGTACCATGAAATTTTTTGCATTTTTTCATGCAAATCTTTACTTGTTGTTGTAACAACTCCTCCATCACCGCAGGTTACAATCTTTACACATTGAAAAGAAAAACATGCCATATCACCCGTTGATCCAATTGGCATTCCCTGATATTCAGTTGCCATTGCATGTGCACTATCTTCAATGATTGGTAAATTGTGTTGATTTGCAACATCTCTTAATTCATTTAGATCTACTGCATTGCCAGCATAGTGAACGCACATAATAGCTTTTGTTTTATCCGTAATCTTTTCAGCAACAGAAATTGGATCAATATTCAATGTATCATATTGTATATCAGCAAATACTGGCTTTGCTCCAAGCTCTAAAATAGCAGTATTAGTAGCCATAAATGTATAAGGCGTACTTACAACCTCATCGCCAGGACCTATTCCAATAGACTTTAGAGCAATTTTCAAGGCATTAGTACCACTTGTTGTTGCTGTGGCAAATGGTGCTTTGAATCTATTGCAGATTTTTTGTCTAAATTCTTTTTCTTTTTTTCCGGTATTTATCCATGTTGATTTAAGAGTTTTTTCAACTTCTTTTGCAGCATTGTCAGGAATACAAACAGACCAAGTTCTAATCTCATCCCCAATTTGATAGTCTTTTTTTTCCATGTTATTTATCTTTCGATTTTATTTGTGATTTATAGTAGTTAATTGTTTTTTCTAATCCTTTGTAATGATCATAAAATTTAAAGTTCGGAAATTTTTTATTAAAAAGATTATTATCTAAAATTTTAACCGGCGCTCCATCTTGATATTTAGTATTAAAATAGAGTTGTCCATTATATTTTAAAGCTTTTTTAATTAATTCTGCTGAATCTTTAATTGAAAATCCTTTATTTTGAGCAAGGTTTATAGGATACAATAAGTCTTGCTCAGCTGTTATTCCTTCAATAAGAATATTAACCACATCATCAACATATGCCCATTCCCTAATAGGTTTCCCGGTTCCCCAAATCTCAAATTGTTGATCTTTATTAATTTTTGCATTGATCATTCTTACTATAATACCATTTAATGCGTGGGTTTTATTTGGATCAAGAGAGTCTCCTGGGCCAAATGTATTTGGTATAAGAAAATTGCTACTAATTACTCCATATTGGTCCCTATAGCATTTTCCAATTAAATATATTATTCTTTTTGAATTCCCATATGAAAAAACTGAATTGTGGACATCTCCTAATTGCCATTCCGTTTCTTTCTGGAAATCGCTATTACCCGGGTAAGAGCAATTTGAAAGAGGGTTAATAATTTTTATTTTGGGGGAAATACTTGCAACCGCATTATACAAATTAATAGACATCTGAACATTGCTATATATAACATCAGCAGAATATTTAGATACATAATTCACACTTCCAACATTTGCCGCGCAATTAATAATAACTTTTGGCTGATATTTATTTAAACAATCCTTGATTGATTCTAAAATAAATAAATCGGTCCCATTTTGCCTAGAAACAGAAATAGGTTCATAGCCTATTTGATTCAATTTTGAGGTTACGTGGGAGCCAATAAACCCATGTCCTCCTATTACTAAAACTTTCATATTAATTTTATAGTATTAAAATGAAATATTTGCAAAATCAGACCGGATCTTTAGATTCCTGAAACCATTAACGAGCTCTTCAATTCCTTGGTCGATATTTATTTTTACTTGATAACCAGTTTTCGCTAATTTTTGGTAAGATACCTCATAATCTCTTTGGTCAGGGTCAGGTATTCCCTCATCTGCATAATACACCTGAAAATCAACATGTTCTTTAATTTTATTAACAAGATCTTCCTTTGTATAATTATTCATTTCTGAGCCAATATTAAACGCATTTCCTTTAACAGAATCAATATTGTCAAGCATATGCAAATATGATCTAACAATATCAGTAACATGAATAAATGTCCTTCTAAATTTTTTATCATAAACAACCAGATATCTATTCCTGATTGCATTTAATACAAAGTCATTTGGTAATAAATCAAGTCTCAACCGAGGTGAAAGGCCATAAGCAGTAGCAAATCTAAAGGCTACAGAATTATTTAAACCTAATGACATTCTTTCACCCTCTAATTTAGTTGACCCATACAATGATAAAGGGTTGGGATCCCAATCTTCATCACACATACCTTCAATTTTACCATAAACACTACCAGTGGAAGCAAATAGCAAAATTTGGTTATTAGAAAGATGGTCAATAATATTTTTTGTACCATCCACATTTACCTCTTTAGCAAGTGTTTCATTTTTCTTGCATGCTGGTGCGCCAACTATAGATGCAAGATGAATAACAACATCAGATTTGCTTGCTAATTTTTTGATTGTTGATTGATCTCTTATGTCACCATAAATAAATGAGAAATTTTTATTAATATAACATTCTAAAAATACATTTTGGTCGTACATTAAATTATCTAAAACTGTAACCTCATAATCTCTTTTCAGCAATGCAGGAACTAAAGAGGTCCCAATGTATCCAGATCCTCCCGTAACTAATACTTTCATTTTAATTTTCTCCTTTAGTTAAACAAATTCCGATAACATCTGGAAAATTATTTTCATACAAATCATCGGGCGTTTTGAAATATACTGAATCAGAAAGGGTCATAGATGAATTATGGATGAATGATTCAGTCAGGTCTACATAATTGTCATATGTGATAATTAGTTTTCCACCAGGTTTAACAACTCGTGCCATTTCTTTAATACCTACAAGCTGTGTGTCTCTTGGCATATGCTCTATAACACTTACGCAGCTAACTATATCAAATGAATTATCATCAAATGGCATGCTGGTGAAGTCGCCTATAACATAGTTTATATTATATTTGTTTAACATTTTTGGTGAGATTGGTCCCCAAAAATCAGCCCTCCAAATTCTTCTAAACAAAATAAAAAAATAATTAAAAAATGTAAAAACACGAGATTTTTTTTTAGTATTTTGCTCTTCATTTGAACTTTTTGGAGTTTTATTTTTTTTATATAAATAATTTTTTAAGTCATTAAAAAAAATAGGTACACATCGAAAAAAATATGCTAGTTTAGATGCAATAATTATATCCCTATCAATTGCATGCACTTCTGCCCCAAATTTTGACCATAAAAATGGTACAGGTGAATAGCCAGCACCACAATCAAGCGCCTTATCTCCCGGTTTGATTTCTGATTTTATTAAAACCCAGGGATATTCCCAGTCTCTAGACCATTTAATTAATGTGTTAGGTCCATCTTTTCTAACTTGAGCGCGCATAATATTTTTAAAAAAATATGCTACATATTCTAAAACAAGATTAAAATAAAAACCTTCATCACTCACTTTATTTATTTTTCTATATTGTATCATTTCTATTTATTTATTAAAAGATTGTGGAATAATTTGATATGGAATTTAATTTTATCTTTGATCAAAAAAATTAGTTTTTTCATATTAAAATGATTTTATCAGCATCAATTTTTTGAAAATTTATAATTCGAATATTCTGTCGAAATATAAAATAAAATAAAAGTAAAAATTTGAGTAACGCCATTACTATATATAGGTTCGTTCGTTATAGATTGTATAACAATTAATAATAAAATTAAATTAATAAAAATAAAATTTGTTTTGAAACTGATGATTTTTTTTAAATACAATAATCTTCTGTATAAATAAAAAAATAAAAAAATAAATGCTGAAATTCCAATAAATCCGGATTCATTATATATTCTAAAATAAAAACTTTCGGGATTTCCGTGAATATTAAGATTTCTATAATTTTTCTTTTGTATCCTTGCCCCACCAGGCCCAAATCCATAAATAAAGTGTAATTGTTTATCATTTGATATTTTTAAAAAGTTAGTCCAATAACCTATTCTAGCCTGCAAATTTTCAGGTAATATGCTCCCTTTTCGATTTTCAGCAGAAAAATTTGCACCTATTCTTTTTACAATAATTTTATTAATTGTTTCATTTTGATTAGCAATAAATATTAATGCGAATGAAATCATAATTGCAGAAATCATAACCTTTAGATTAATTCTACTATAAAAAATATATAACAATCCAACTAAGTAGCTGAATATTGATGTAAATGATAGTGATAGTAAAACGCATAGGCTGAATATTAAATATGGATATAAATAAATCTTTTTATTTTTAAAATAAAAAATGCTTAAAGATAATAATGATAATACTGTAAAATAATTACCTGCACTATTTGTGCCACCCATTGTTCCCCACAGCCTTCCCCAATATAATTGTGTTTTTATTTCACCATTTGAAATAATTGGCCATGTATCATTAATAATAAATCCAATATCTGTAGGTAAATATCTAATTATACTTAAAAGGCCGCTTATTATTGATAAGATTATTAAAGGAGAAGTAAAATCATAAATAGAAATGGTTTTTTTGATTCTAAGTCTATACTCATAAAATATGAATGTAAGAACTTTATACGTTAACAAAATTCTTATTGGGTAGAAATGTTTAAATAAATAATTAGAATTAATTTCAGCATTTAAAATAATTGATGGTAATATTAATAATGAAATAACAAACAGTAGAATTATGTCTGTTTTATAAATATTATATATGTATTCTCTTTTATTACCTAATCCATAAATAATAAAAAAAGCGAGAAATAAAATATTCGATAAGTCAATAAATGATATACCTATTGAAAATTTATAAGGATTTAATGTTCCACAAAAAATTATTATGGATAGGTAAATGTAAATCGCTATTTTGGGGTAATTAAAAACGAGTTTTCTCGATCAATGTTTTCATTTTAAAATTAAGTCCAATGGTAATAATTATTTCTTATTTGGTAATAAACTAAATATTAGCTCTCTGGCCAATTTGTATTCATTATGAGAAAAACCTTTAAATAAAATTAATAAAATTAAATATAGGGATAATGAAAATAATATACCTAATACCATTTCATAAGTTCCGGTAGGTTTTGCAACAAATAGTATAAAAGCCATAATTATAGAAGATGAAACAGATTTTACAATAAATTTGTAATTTGCATGAAAAGTTAATTCTGTTAAAGCAAAGTATGCTGTAACACACATCGCTATAAAGTAAGATACAGCGGTTGTGATCGCTGCGCCAGCTATTCCTAAATATGGTATAATTATTAAATTTAATATAATATTAAGAGGCATAGCTATAATCCATACAAAAGCTAATATTTTGGTTTTTTTAGTTACTAATAAAATATAGTTAAGCAAATTGTAGATTCCTAAAAATAGGTAAGCTAGTGCAATTATTGGAATAATATACCATCCATTAGCTGAAATTTCTCTTGTTGATAAAATATTTAATATTTCCCTAGAGCAAACAATACTTCCAGCTAGAAAAGGGATGATTAAACATAAAAAGTATTTTAAAGCATAGCTAAGGTGTGTTTTAACCTTATCTATTTCACCGTTATCATAAAGTTCTGAAAGGGCTACTAGCATAATGAAATTTATCATATTGCTAATCATATAAGGTATGCTTCCTATAGTATAGGAAGCTGAATATATTCCTACAGATGTTGCACCAAGAATAAATACAATAATATATCGATCACTAAGATTAACAATCCAAAAACTAATACTTGATGGCAAGGTTGGCAATCCATAACTAAAATATTTTTTTATATAGGAAAAGTTTGGCCATTTAAAACCTATTTCAGGCCATAAATAAATAATTAAAAAAATAATTAGGATCACCTTTACAATCAAAAATGAATATAGAATATGAATAAGTCCATATCCATTGAGCAGTAGAATAGCATATATGATCACTGAGCCATAGCCCTCAATAATTTTTATTATTGATAAGATTTTTATTCTTCTAAAAATCTTTAATAACCTACTATACATAGGTTGAATTGTTGTTGATAGTATTAAAAGGGATGTTACTTTTACTAATTCGACATTATTATTAAAAAATTTGGTGATAAAAATTGGTGATATAATCATAAATGTCACGGCAAGAAAAATGCTTAAAAATAATTTAATAATAAGTACAGAATAAAAACCCTCTTGAACGTTTTCTTTTTTTTTAGTTGATGGTAAAAATCTACTCATTGCACCACCTAATCCTAGGCTAGTAAATGTTAACGATAAGCTACAAGTAGTAAAAATAAGTCCCCATATTCCATATTCTTGTGCTGTTAGGTTCTTCGTAAGTACTGGCATACGAATAAAAAGAAGTGGTATAAGTATTAATTCTGCCCATGCATTAGTAAAGGTGTCAAGGGCTGTTTTTTTATATACTCTGCTCAAGGAATTAATTATTTATGATAAAAATCTTTGAATTAATATTCTTAATTCATTTATTGAATTAGGATAATAAATCTTTGTTTTTTTTCTGAGTTCTTGATTTTCAATATGACGTTCTCTCTTAATTGGATCTAAATAAGTAATAAGTTTTACCATTGAAATAACATTACCTTTTTCAATATTTGCTAAAGCATGAGATGTCATTCCCAAATAAATTTTCACATCGTTATGATATAATGTTTCAGCAGGATAAAAATCATTTATAATTTCACCAAACTTAATTCTTTCTTTATTATGCATTGAAGACTTTGCTGGTTTGTATTTTTTCCCTACTTCATTGCTACCTACAAATTCTGATAGCGTATTAAATATTTCTTCAATTTCTTGTTGATATTCATATTCCTTGCATAGTCCATCCCTTACAAAGTCTTTATCAAAATAAAGGATTTTATATGTTTTTTTACCTAATGAATAATATTTATTAAGATTAAAATTATTGAGCATATTGATTCTTTCATTAACAGAAATTTTTATATCAATATTTTTTTTACAATAATTTTCATTTATTTTTGTAAAAAGTGGGAAGTTTATTTCTTTTCCTGAATATCCGTATACAAGGTGTCTTCCATAAAGTAATTTAATTATAATTAGCTTTATTCTTTCTTTTAGTCCTTTAGGTTTTCTATCTGACATATTATATACATCACATCCAGGATCTGGAATATGAATTATCGTATTTTTTTTGATCATTTTATTTAAAAAATAAAATGCATTAGAAGTGTATTCTTTACTTGAAAAAAATACATCTGAAATTTTACCATTGCTGTTAATTGATTTAGATAAAATTCTGTTTTTAATTCTAGAGGAAATAATTTTATATGGAATTGAAAGGAAGGAAGAATTTGAATTATAATTATTAGGTATATAAATCACTTTGGTATTATCAAAGTTTTGATTGACTATATTAGAAAAAAAATTGAAAAGATCAGTAGTCCCGCTAATAATTAATGTTCTGTCTTTATACCAATTATATTTTTCCAAAATGTAAAGAATAGTTTTAACGCATGTATAGGAACTACAAAAAATAAGCGCATTTTGTCTTTTTTGATAAATTGCTTTGATTAGAGGATCATGAATATTTGATTTATTTTCTTGCAACATAAAAGGAATAACAATTTATAAAGTAGAATTTAACTAAATGGCTTGAATTTAAATTAACATAATTAAATCATTAACAGATCTAACTATTAAGCTAGGCCAAATAAATTCATTTTCTAGCTCTTCTCTTTTCGTTTCACCGCTTAGAACGCAAATAAAATCTAAATTTATTTTTTTACACATGTCAAAATCTGTTCTTAAGCGATCACCTATAAAAACATAATTTTTTAACTCTTTTTTATTTTTCACAATATATTCAATCATTGTTCTTTTTGGTTTACCAAAAACTATGGGCGTTCGATTTGTAGCAGACTTAAATAATTCAATTATTGCCCCTGCATCGGGAATAGGGCCCATGGGTGTTGGGCAAAAATTATCTGCATGAGTAGCAAAATATGGAAGTCCGCTATTAATAAATAATGAAGCTTGGCTAAGCTTTTCGTAATTTAATTCGGTGTCATAACCAATTAGAACAAATTTGGGCTTTTCTGGGTTATGAAAAATTTCTGCTTTTTTTAATGTATTTTTCATTGATTTAGTTCCAACTATATATCCATCTTTATAACCCATAGATTTTATTTGTTGAATAGCCACATCAGTAGATAATATTATATCATCTTGGCGGGCTATAATCCCATGGCTATCTAATTTTTTTGAATATTCAAGTTTGTTTTTTGATGAATTATTTGTTAAAAATTTTGTAATACATTTTTTTGTATTCAATTTATTTAGTAAATCTTTCGCGCCATTAATTGGATTTTCACCAATATAAATAGTCCCATCTAGGTCAAATATAAATCCTTTTTTATTTTTTAATTTTTTTGAAAGCGGTGAAAAGACTAGTTCGGCATTTATTAAATCCTCCATAGTATCTATCTCAAACCACTTTTCATTCTTTTCTAAACAAAAGGGTTTTATATCAACTGATTTTGAATTTACAAGCCGCTGTATTGCAACTTCAGTCCACTGATTTAAATCTTTTTCTTTTTCAATTATACTACTCATTTTATTAATGAGCTTGTTTGAGACCTCTTTAGAAAATGAATAAACATCTATTGAACAACCAAAAGAGTTTTTTTCATCTATATTCTTGCTTATATCATATACCATCCCCTGATTATTAACAGATACTTTCATTGATTCATCATTAAAAGCATTCTCTTGACAAATGACAAAGCTTCCAGGGTTATTATAAAGTCTTTTTAATATTGATTTATCAAATAAAACATCTGCATTTGATATATAAGTTTGATCACAATTTTTTAACTCTTCTTTGCATAACCACAAAGAATACATATTATTTGAACTATGATAATTATTGTTATTTATAATCCTAATATTATTCTGATCTCTTTGCTTTACATAATTTTCTATTACTTCGCTTTTATATCCTGTAACTATTATTATTTCATCTAATCCTAATTCACTAAATGCATCTAATTGATACTCAAGAATTGACTTTCCACATACTTTAATCATGCACTTAGGTTTGTGCATCGTTATTGATTCTAATCGAATTCCAAAACCAGCAGCTAAAATTATTGCTTTTCTATTTTTCATAATTAATATTCTACCTTAAAAGCTTGTAGCTGTCAAGCCAACTTATTTCATTTAGTCTTTTGAAGACTATGGATTGAACTTCGGAAGGATTATTTTTGCCTGTATCTACTGTTAACCAAGCTTTTTTTGGCTCATCAAAGTTATCATCAATTCCAATAATAGATTTTTTTGAGATGGTATCATTTTTGTTATTATAAAGATTCTTATTATCTCTTTCGATGCACGTATCTATATCACACTTTAAGTAAATTTCTTTCCAATCATCTAGTGTTGATGACCACAACTTCCTGATTTCAAGAGGCTGTCCAATAAATGCTACTATTGGAAGTATTCCCTGAGAGCCTAGCCATTTTACAAGTCTAATGTGGTGATTTGCTCTTTGCTCCCTATCATTTATGGTGTGACCATTAAATGGAAATAGTATTGAATTTTCATACATTTCTGTTCCATCAAGCAAAATTACGTTATAAAGATTTTGTCTAAGTTTATCAATAAGTTTTTTTGCTAAAGTAGTTTTACCGGCAGCTGAAATCCCTGTAATAAAAATTGCGTTATTCAATTTATTTTTCATTCTATTTTTTATCTTCTATCCTTTTCCCAGCATCATAAAATGGTCTTACAAAGTATGAACTAAAATCATTATTATAATCAAATGATTTCTCCTCAATTGCATCGTTTATTCTAAATGGAGAGTCAAACATTTTCTCATATCTTTCGCAAACTTCAAAAAAGCCCTGCAAGAGGAATTCAGAACCATTATTATTTAAACCAAAATATTTTTTTGAAAAATTTTCATAATTAAGCTTCCTTGGTAAATTTGCTTTTTCTAGCATACCTGGTGTTGATTTAGAATAACTAGTGCCAAGTAAATTACATAAATCTTCTAAAATAGGGTGGGGATCAGTAATAAAATTCTCAAAAGACAAAACATAAACAGATTTTTTTCTTTCTTCCGGTAAATTTTCTATATAGTCATAATATTTAGTCGTAAGGTAAGTAATTATTTTTATGACTCTGTCAATTGGATCCATTTCAATATATTCTTGTGCCCAATCTTTAGCAAAAATAGGTACATTTTTTCCTTCAACTAATAACGTGGGGTGAATAGTTCTAGGGTCCGTACCATATTTGTAGCCCCTTCCTGTTCTATGCCAACCAAAAGCAATATCCACCGGGTGCCTCATTACGGCAACAATAAATAAATTCTCAAAAGCTTCAAAGAACAGATCAGATTCATATAGCATTTCATCAGTACAATCAAGGGTTATAGGTTTTTCTTTATCTAAGAAAGAGAGGAACTCTTCAAAGGTTTCGTCATTATCCTGATTATTCATTCTTTGTTTGTACATATCAGGGTCTCTTGAATTTAACACACTAGTAAAATCGTGAATATTTGTATTTAAATTTCTTCCAAGATAATTAAACCAAAGCTTCCAATCTGATTCAGTAATCATACTATCTATTGCAGCATCTCTATCTAAAAGACCTAATGAATAAAGAGTAAACAGTCTATCTAATATATTTCTTGTGAGAATATGCTCAGTTCTTTTTAAGCTAGCTAGGGCAACGCCAACTGCAGCTTTTCCTGATCTACTTAAACCATCCACATAAACTGGGCATGGTGTAAATGATTTCCTAACATTCATCTTAAAATTATTTTTCATTTTTTTACCTAATTTTATTCATTGTGAAACCACTGAACTACAGTTTGGTTTTCTTCATCAAGATAACTTTCAAATAAGTCCATTTTATCTTCCTCTACAATCATTATATATAACATATCAGATGAATTCTTTACTAGGGCTGTAGCATAACCAAAGCTTTTTAACCTTCCATTCATTGAAGGAGTTGCATAATAACCCCAATCTTTGCGTGTTAGGTCATATTCCTTACCTGATTTTTGAATGAAAGTTAATTGCTCATCATCATTGAGCTCTACCGTTCCACAGTCTTTTATGGTTATTTGATTCTGCAATCCAACTTTGTATTCTCTTGGTGGAGATTTTTCATTTATTTTCATTTTTCCAATTCCATTCATTAATTAAAAAATTGTCTATTTTCCAAACCCCGCTATCTTTACGCCAAATAGCTTTATTTCTAAATTGTTCTGAAATATTATAAAAATCATTCTCATTAATTTCAAGATAGTCACAAAAAAGTGAGATTTCTTTTAATGGGTTTTCATAACCAACATCATTAATGATTTTAATTGCTTGATTTCTTGACATACGTTGGTTTCTAATTTCAAGAGATAAATTATCCCAAAGTCTGGTAAATCCAAATTTGTACCATTTCATCCAATGATGAATAGTTATTAAAAATTCATCATCTATGTCAGCAAAATTATAATGTCCGGTCTTAGGTTTATCGCCCTCTAAAAAACCATTTTCAGATGCTATTTTGAAAGTATTTAGTGGATCCCAATTAAAAAAATGTCCTAAAAATATTGCTTGAACTCCAGCATCTTCTTGCTCTTTATCAGATGGCCAATAATATGGCTTTAGATCAATTTCTGTTAAATCACTATCAATCCAATCGAAAGAAACTGTACCATTAGTTACTCCATATTTTTTTAACCAATCATGGGTTAAGCTAAGACCTTTAAGGGTATTGTCATCTCCACCATATTCAAAAGCTGAATTTTCTCCCCAAATTATTAAGGGTATTTTAAAATTAATTGCACATTGAAGAGTTAATGCGTGCATTGCCATATGCATTGGAATTAACGGGATACCAAATTTTTTAAATGTTTTTAAAGTAAATTTTTTTTCAACTTTTGGATTAATGCTAAAATCTATATGATTAACTCCAAAATTTATAAGGTTCTGAAGATTCTTTTCACCCAATGAATTTCTAGCAGGAGTTTTCCAAGTTACACATAAAGGATTTAGACCATAATCTAAAGCTGTTAGAACCTGCCAAGTACTATCTTTTCCACCGCTAACTGGGATTAAGCAATCATAGAAAGAATTTTTATTCTTAACATTATCAATTAATTGTACAAATCTTTTCTCCCTTAATTGCCAATCTATTTCTTGTGATTTTTTATTGCTGGTCCCGCATCCATCACAAACTTGATTATTATCAAAAATAATATTTGGGCGCGTATTAGGTAAAACACATTTTTTACAATATTGTAACATCAATTACTTTCTAAAAATAATTTTACATTTAAAAAATTGAAGAGGAACTTATTAAAACTATTTGGAAGATTATTGTGTTTTAAAAGACTTTCGATCTTTTTTCTTTTAATGATATTAAATACAGGGCTTTCTGATAATAAGAAATCAATTACAACTGGATCATTTAAATCAATAATTGATTTAATAGAGGCATTAAATCCTTTTTTCTTTCTGTCGAGTCTAACATTATCGTTTAAAGATCCACTTATTGCCTGTCTTAAAATATATTTGCCATACCCATCCTTAATTAAATGTTCATTTGGAATGGAAAATGCAAAATTAAATAAATTATAGTCAAGATAAGGGCTTCTATTCTCAATTGAGAATCGCATAGAATTTAAATCATCTTCATGTAAAATAACTCTCGTTACCTCATAAAATAATTCATTCATCATGCGATTTTTTAGAAGAGAATCTGAAAATTCTCTTTCTTTTATATTATACGAATAATCATCTGTAAGATATTCAAAAAACTTATCACTATTTAAATGGTTATGAGCGCGAATCGTTTGATCTTCAAAATATAGTTTAGGGTTTTTTAAGTAAGGATTTCTAATGAACTTACCCGTATTACTAAACCAGTCATTCAAAAGATTTTGAAAATTAGTATGATTACGCATTTCATAGAGATGGAGATTAAAATGGTCATAATATCCTGTAAATAGTTCGTCAGCAGCTGTTCCAGATATTGCAATTTTAAATCCCATTTTTTGAATTTTTTCCGATAGAAGAGAATGTACGAGATATGAAATAGTTGCAATTGGTGCATCATGATATTGGATTAAATCTTTTAATCTTTCAAGCATATTAGAATTATCTAGATATATTAACTCATGATTGCAGTCTAAATCATTTACAGTAAGCATTATGTTATCAAATTCATTATACCTTTCATCTTCATCAATTATAGAAAAGGTTGTGACATCATAATTAAATATTTTTTTGGCAATTGATGCCAGCGCTGCTGAATCAACACCCCCACTTAGGCAAAAAGCCATTGGCACATCGGCTCTTAACCTTAATCGCATACTTTCTTCTAAGTGATATTTTGTACCTTCAATCGCATCATCAATAGACATTTTTTGTATTTGAACTTTAGGCTCCCAATAGCTGTATACATCAAAATTTAAATCGCCATCAATGATCGCATTAGATGCAAAAGGTAATTCTTTTATACTTTGAAAGTAAGTATCGTCGGAATTGTATATGTATTTATAACCATATACTAATAATCTTTTTAGCTGATTATGGTCAATTATTAAATCATTACTATAAAGAGATTTTATAAATTTTATTTCTGATCCAAAGTAAAATCCATTTGAATCTAATTTATAATATAGAGGCTTTTCTCCAAATCTATCCCTTGAGAGAAATAGCTTATTTGCTTTTTTATTCCAAATAGCAAATGCCCACATACCATTAAAGCTATTAACGCATTCTTCCCCATATTCAATAAATGATTTTATTAATACTTCTGTATCAGAAGTAGTTTCAAATTTATATCCTTTTTTCTCTAAATCTTTTCTTAGTTCAATATAGTTATATATCTCACCATTGAATATTATTGTATAGTTACCAAAAGTATATGGCTGATTAGATCTTGGGTCTAAATCAATTATTGATAATCGCGAATGAAGCAATCCGATGCTAGCATTACTTGTTGGGAGATATAAAAAATCTTTATTATCCGGACCCCTATTATTCATAAGATCTAGAGTATTATGGATAATTTCTTTACTTATATGCTGTTTTGCTATATATCCAGCTATTCCACACATTTAATAAATTTAAATTTTAGAATTGAAAATTTATTTTTTAATTATTAAAAGGGTTTTGTTCAAAATAACATTTGTCCCATTGGTAATAATATTTTTCCCATCAAAGTCTCTAAATGTCCATTGATTGATAGGCATATTGGGATTATAATTGATATTTTTGTCCATAACAACATCTATAAACTCTATCTTATCAACTTTATCTTTGAATAATTCAAGAATTAATGACCTAGAATGCTGGCACCAATCTTCTCTCCATACTCCTTTTGCCTCAGGGTTGCTATTATCGCAATACTGCATACGAACTTCGATGTCATGCTTATTAAATCTTCCAGTTGTAAGAATGTGACCACCATCATTGCATATTTCAAGGTATTTATTGATAGTTTTTTCTATATCAGGAAAAATATGAGTAACACCATCAGCTAGAACAATATCATATTTTTCTTCAATTTTAAACAAATCTTGATGAAAAAATCTTACATCCTTTAAACCATCAAATTTTTGAGCATGCTCAATAAATTCTTTCGTATAATCATATCCAGTTAGGTCCCAATTATTATAATTCTGCTTGATTAGGTAAAGTAAATCGCCGTTACCACAACCAACATCGCAAGCACTTTGGATTAAATCGTTATCATAAATAGACTTGAGTTTAGATAAAATAAATTTATGGTCTTCTTTTGGGTTATTATACCTATCATCTTTTAGGTAGGGTGATAGGTTTGGAAATGCTTTATACTCTGCTTTTTTATTCATAATGATCTTTCTACTATTTAAAGCATAATCCTTTTTAAATGAAAAGGATTGGTATGATGAGTATTTATTCCATCAATTGCCGTTGGGCAACATTTTATTCCATAATTTATTAATAAATCAATTACCTCATCAGAATAGTCATTTTCTTGGCCTTCAGGATATGAATAATGTGTTAAGCCAATACCTGCTTTTATATTAAATAATTTCATTGATTTTTCAACTTCCCTTTTTAATTCAATAGAGGATAAAGAACCAAGACTAACATGGTTATGACTGTGCCCTCCAATTTCAAAAAGTGGATTTTGGTAAATTGAATTAATTTGATCCCAATTCATTTTTTGATCTAATAAGTGACTGTTTGAATAGATGGGCTCTTTAGAGCATTGTAAAAAAATCATATTAGCAATTTTTTCAGGATTATATTTAATTGGATTAATTTTAACATTTTTACGAATATCATTTAAGCAGATTATTTTGGATTTTATATCTGTTAATTTTGTCGAACTATTATTCCAAGGTAGTTCAATATTAATATTTGATACTTGGTCAAGACAATATTCTATTCTATCAATCCATGTCATGTGATTGTTATCAATTAATCCTGTTGAAACATAAAAAGTTGCTGGAGTGTTATACTTTTCTAAAATGGGTACGCCAATAGTATAATTATTTTCAAATCCATCATCGAAAGTAATTGCATATGCGTGATCAGGTATTTTTTTATTATTATTATAGCAATCTGCTATATAATCCATAGAAATTGCATTTCCATTTTTGTTTAATTCAAAAATAATCTCCTCAAAAATATCAACTAGCATATGTTTATTAGTATAATTTCTAACACCATCATATGGTTTATCTATAACGCCATGAAATAAAAAAATTGGGAAAGTATTTTTTTGCAATTTATCTAAGTATATATTTTTTTTTATCATAATGATTCAACATAACTTTGAAAGTTTTTAACGCAGACGTTTTTTAAGCAGCTTGGCATAAACGAATAATATCTTCCTTTTTGTTTTTGGGGGTAAGAAATAAATTTACCAGATTTCTGGTAATCTTTGACTGCAGATATAACAAGCTTTATGCATATTTTTGTGTTCTCAGCTCTAAGCCTAATTATATCAAACTCTTTTACAATTTTTATTGATAATTTTTTAATTATTTCACCATCATCAAGTTTTGGATTTAAACGATGAAGAGTCGTAACTAATTGATCAAATTCTTTATGATAGATAGCCCAAAGATGTGAGTCAAGACCTCTATAATATTCTGGGTCTCCCCCATGAAGGTTAATAATCCCTCTGGGACAAAGATTTATCAGCTCTTTCTTTATAATCCCAGTTCCAAATACAATAATTATATCAGGTTCTTTTTCTGATATAAAGTTTAAGGAATTAGGACTATTAATATTTGTAAAGCTTTTTGTTGGGCAAATTTTTTCAAAAGTATCACCAGTTTCTAATAAAAAATCTGACTCATAACTATTTCTTTTTATTTCAAATTTGTGATCAACTTCAAATGGTGGCTTAATTGCGGACTTTTCTATGGCAATAGCATTTATTTTATAAGATTTGTTTAACTCTCTTGCAAAATATAAATGATGTGTCGTTTGGGTAGTTAATAAGACAATATTCAAAATTAAAAATTCTCCTCCAAATTTTCAGATAAGATTTTTGATCCAGCATCAATACCATGCTTTAGTTTTCTACCAATAACTAATGATTCTTCTCCTGGGTCAATTCCTCCAGATGGTCTTGTCCAAGAAATATCGCCAATTTGAATAATGTGTCCCTTTGAAAGTCTATTTTTAGCAACGATAGACCTTCTCATTAATTTTAATGCATCTTTTTCACTATCTTGAATTTTTTTTATTCCAGAGCCTAACATCTCTTCAATTTCACGTATCTCATTTACTAATTTTTTCATTTCATCTGGGTCTGCAGATAATTGATGATCACGAAAATCAGAAAATTGTTTATCAACTGTGAAGTGTTTTTCAATGATATTTGCCCCAAGAGCAACGGCAGAAGTAGCAGCATGTATTCCAATTGTATGATCAGAATAACCAATATCACAATCAAACTTATCAATGAAAGTCTTAATAGCTAATAAGTTTGCTTGATTAGATTTTACAGGATAGGCTGAAACACAATGAAGAATTGCTAACTGAGATTTCATTTTATATTTAATCCATGTCTCATCAATTAGATTTTTTGCTTTGATAATTTGATTTAAATCTGATAGGCCTGTTGAAAGAATTGTAGGTTTTCCCATTTTAGCAACTTCTTCAATAAGTGGATAGAAAGTATTATCACCAGAAGATATTTTAATTGCATCTACGATATTTGAGAGAAACTGAGCGCTTATTAGATCAAATGGGGTAGATATAAATAGTAAATCTTCGTTTGAAGCTACTTTTTTTAATTTTTCAAAATCATTATAGGTTAGCTCAAACGATTTGAGCATTTCATATCTTTTAATATCTGATTTATGAACATAAAACTTGGTCTTAAAAGTTTGAAATTTTATTGCGTCAACACCTGCTTGAGATGCAAGTCCAATAAGCTCTTCAGCTAGTGAAAAACTTCCTTCATGGTTATTTCCAACCTCTGCAATTATTAGCGTTTTCTTATTTGTATCAAAATTATTTATTTTCATAATATTTAATTGCCATACCTTTTATAGTCGCCATTGAATCATATCTTTTAATTTTTATTGATAAATCTTTTCCTGTTTTTATATCAATAACTTTTGTCAACCAAAGACACCTATCCTTAGCGCAGACCAATAATCCTTTTTTTGAAACGCGATATATCCTACCCGGCTCACCAAAAAAAGGTCTTTGGGTGAGTTGACTGCTTAAAATTTTTATTTTTCTATCCTTAAAATAACATAATACACCAGGATAAGGATCTGTTAAAGCTCTGATTCTATTATGAATTTCCTCTGCAGAAAATTGATCAAAAAATACAATACCATCTTCAGGAAATCTTAACGGATAATATGATGAATTACTTTCGTTTTGATTTAATGGCTTTAATTTATTTTTAACAATATTGCTCAAAACATTTAATAAAATCTTTGGGAAGTAGATGTTCGCATTATTGTGTAAATCAAGGATTGTGTCTTTTGTGCTTATTGAAAAAGTTTTTTCTGCTAATACTGGTCCAGTATCTACACCTTCATCAACCTTTATTATTGAAATAGAATATTCATTATCTCCATTAATTAATGCCCAATTCATTGGAGATGACCCTCTATACTGAGGAAGTTTTCCAGCATGAAGATTAATACATCCATATTTTGTTATTGACAAAAAGTTATTTTTTACAATTTGACCATAGCCAGCTAAAATGCATATATCTGCTTTTAAAGCTTTAATTTTATTAACAAAATTTGAACTATTTATATTGCTAGGTTGGAAAGTCGCGAAACCAAATTTTTCTGCTTGTGAAATTAATTCATTTTTTTGAGTTTTATGTCCAATCACGCCAACTATATTATATTTATTTTTTATAGCATCTAAACAAGCAATGCCTCTAATGCCGTTTCCTGCAAAAATTATTTTCATGATCTATTTTGAAATATTTTCCCAGAAATTTTTGTACCAATTAATATATTTTAGATAACCTGACTCAATAGGATTTTCTGGTTTATATCCAATCATTTCTATTGCTTTATCAATATTCAATGTTCCTCGGTCAGGAGTAAATTTATCTTTGGACTGATAATTTATATTTATCTTTGGAAAATTATTTTTTAATATTTCAGATAATTCACCTATTGTTCTTGCTTCTCCAAAAGTGAGATTGAATGTTTGATTTTTTGCTTTTTCCTCTTCAATAACACACATTACGCCATGCACTAAATCATCTATATAAGTAAAATCTAACTTATCTTTACCATTGCCATTAATTATTATGTCCTTTTCTTGGACTGCATTTTCAATAAAAATTTGGCCCACCCTACGACTTACACATCTTTCTCCATAAAGTGCTGATGGTCTAATTATTGTATATGGAATATCAAATACATCATGATATGATTTTACAATTAATTCACCTGCATATTTTAATGTTCCGTAAATACCTATAGGATTGCAATCGGATTCTTCCGTAACAAATTCCTCTTTAAAATTTCCATAAACCATACTTGATGAAAAATAAATGAAATGTGCTTTCAAATGACGTGCTTCATCTAAAGCATTCTCTAAGGTTCTTAAACTGTGATCAAAAGTTGTATGTGGGTCTTTATTTGATTTATTTGCATGTGAAACAGCAGCAAGCTGAATAATAATATCTGGACCTATTAAATCTAATACCCTGGTTAGTGAATTATAATCTCTTGCATCCTCAACGTTTACCTCAATTCCATTTGAGTGTAGTAAATCCATTCTTTCGTTTAATATTGACCAATACAATTTTCTATTTTTTATTTCACTGCTTGTGAATGATAGCATATTATTTACACTTAAATTGTCAACTATAAAGGTTTCATGGCCAACTTTTTTCAGCGCTATGGCTAGGTTATGACCGATAAATCCAGCACCGCCAATTAATGCAATTTTCTTAGGTTTCATTTGTTTGTTCCGTTAATGATTTTTTTATGTTGAAAGCAATATAATTCATGTCATCTTCTGATAGTTTTGGATGTATCGGTAAAGATATGCTTTGATTAGCATACATCTCTGCATTTGGATAATCACCTTCCTTAAAACTGTATTTATCCCGATAATAACTCATTAAAGGGACTGGTGTCGCATAATGAATTGAAACACCAATTCCTTGTTCTTTTAGAGCAAATAAAATCATATCCCTATCAATAATCTTATCAAACAATATCTGAAATAAAAAATATGAATTATTATCGGTGTAAGGTGTAAAACTAATCCCTTTCACATTTTCGAGGCTATTGCAAAGTTTTTTTGCATTTTTCCTTCTGGAAGAAACATTTTTTTTATACCTTTCCATTTGCCCTGCACCTAATGCAGCTTGGAAATCTGTCATACGATAATTATATCCTAAGCTTTTAACATCATAAACTCCTGGCTTTATGCGAAGCTCTGGGGGAGTATCTATTCCAAATGCCTTTAATTTTTTTACCTTTTCAATGAATTCTTTATCGTTTGAAATTACGATACCACCCTCTCCAGTAGTAATTTGTTTAGTTGGATAAAAAGAGAAACACCCTGCAATTCCAAAATTACCTACATGTTTTCCTTGAAAATTTGTACCAATCCCATGTGCACAGTCTTCAATAAGAATTAAATCATTCTTTAAGCAAATTTCTTTTATTTTGTCCATTTCGCATGGATATCCTGCCATATGAACAGGAATAATGCCTTTTGTTTTAGGATTAATATTCTTCTCTATTTCTGAAATAAGAATGTTTCCAGAAAGATTTTCAACATCAGCAAAAATAGCTTTTGCACCCGTATATTCTATTGCATGTGCAGTTGCAGTGTGTGTTTGAGCAGGAACGATAACCTCATCCCCGCTTTTAAAACCTGCTCCTAGACAAGATAAATGCAAGCCAGCTGTACAATTTGAAACTGTTGTAGAATATTTTGCACCAGTGTATTCACAGAATAACTGTTCTAATTTTTCAGAAAACTTACCATGCGCAAGCCAACCACTCTTAAGCACACCTTCAACTGCTTCAAGATCGACCTCTATAATATCAGGATCAGAAAATTTTATTGTACGTTTCTTCATTATCTCTTTGGGTAAAATATTTAATTATAATAGTTAATTTCAATTTTTTCACCTTTTTTCATAGCTTCTTCTGCTGCAAAACAAATAGACATTACATCATATATATCTTTTTCACTAACTATCGGCATACTAGAATCATCTAATATATAGTCAACAAAACTGTGAATTAAATTTTTTCTAGACTCTTTTTCAGGGTATGGTTCGTTTAAAAGAATAGGGGGATCATTTGGGTCAGCTGAATTCAAGTAGTAAGCCTCATTGAAATTATGGATAGCTGTTAATTCATTTCCAAAAATCTTTAATCCATGAAAATGAGGGTGCACACAACCTCCATTTCCAGTAAGTTTAACTATTGTACCATTTTGAAACTCTAAAAGAATAATTACAAAGCTATTATAGTTTAAGTTTGAGTTTTTAGTAGATATACTATTTCCCATAACCTGGAGTTTTATCGGCTTTTCATCTAATAACCACATAGCTAAATCAATCATATGAATTGCTGCTCCATGTATGATTGAATAAAATTCCATTTCTGCTCTCCAGCCAAATAGTTTTTCTTTTCTACCCCAATAATAATCTCCCTCTAAATAAAAAACTTCGCCAAATCTTCCTTTTTTTATATCGCTTCGCATTCTTAGAAACCTAGAATTTGTTCTTAACGCTAAATTAGAAGATAGTTTGGTTTCTGGATTTTTATTTTTCGCTTTGATGATTTTAATTAACTCTTCAGGGTGAAGACATATAGGTTTTTCAGCCATCACATGTTTTCCATTGCTCAAAGATCTTACTATTTGATCTGAATGAAAATTATCAAAACTTGCAACTGAAATTACATGTATATCCTTATCATCAATAATTGATTTGTCATTAGAATAAAAATTGCTAGTAGGAAAATTTATATTAGCACGCTCTAGCTTGCTTTGATCAATATCACATAATGACTTCAAAATGGTTTTATTATGCGATTCGTAAGCCTCAGCATGTTTTTCACCAACGCCTAATCCAATAACTGCACAGTTTAACATAAAGTTGTTTTATTTTTTATAAAGTGAGTATATAATTTCATTCATTGTATATTTTGTATAAGGACTAACCATATTATTAATAATTTTTTTGATTTTATTGAAATCTGATTTCGTATCAACAACGAGCCTATATTTGCTTAAATCATCCTCATTCATGAAATTGAAAATATTAAATTCTTTTGAGTTATTATAGAAAAACTGTGTTACATGCTCCTGCTCAGGAAGACTCATGTTTTTAGATAAAATCAACCCTAATGAATTTGTATTAATAATTTCAACTGACTGGCCAACTGGGTATGATCTTGGAAATATATTAGTTACCAAGTCATAGTTTGCTTGTTGAAAATATTTAACTCCTTTTAAAATAATTTCTGGGTCTATTAATGGACTGTCGCCATTAATTCTCACAAATGATTTTGCATTTAATTTATTAGCTGTATCGAACATTCTTTTAGCAACATTATTTAATGAACCTCTATAATAATTTATTTTATTCTTATTACAATATTTAGCTAAAGAATCATCAATTTTCCAATCTGAGGTTGCAATTACAATTTTAGAGCTATCAAAAATAGTTTCAATTCTTTTAATTAAGTATTCAATTAATGGGATGCCATTTATTTTTGATAATACTTTATTAGGGAGCCTTTTAGAGCCAACCCTTGCTTGAACAATTATTGGAAAAGCTATCTTGCTATTAATCACATTGATTATTGATTTAATAGTTGATTGCTAGCCTTAACTAAAATCCTTGTAACATCGACTGCATGAGCGCCATTACATTTTTCAAGGTTTTTTCCATCTATATGGTTAATAAAATATTTCAACTCCTCAGTCAATGGTAGGCTCTTGTCATATTTAATATTTTTTACTGGTCCATCAATTTTTTTAGAAATATTTTTTTTGACCTCATACTTTTTTGCATAAAGCTTTAGGGGTTTATCTTCATTAGAATCTTCAAAAGATACCATAGCTTCAGATCCTACAACAACTAATCTATGTTCTTTAAATGGATGCAGCCAACTAACGAAAATATGACATTTAATATTATTTGGATATTCTAATATTGTTATAGTTGAGTCTTGGATTCCCTCTTGTAAAAAATCACCACCATGAGCTTTAATAGAAATAGGGGAATCTTCTAGGAAAAATTGAAAAATAGAAATATCATGAGGTGCAAGACTCCAAAATACATTTTCTTCAGTTCTAACTTGACCTAGATTTAATCTATTGCTGTAAATATATTGAATTTTGCCAAGTTGGCCATTATTAATTAATTCTTTAATCTTTATAATAGCTGGGTGAAATAATAAAACATGCCCAACCATAAGATTCACCTTATTAACTTTTGATCTCTTTAACAAATCTTCAGAATCTTCAATTGATAAGGATAAAGGTTTTTCAACTAAGACATGAAACTTATTATCAATTATTTTTCTAGCAATACTGTAATGAGTTTCTGCTGGAGTGGCAACAATAAATGCTGAAAATTCCTTCGAATCAATACCCGAATCAAGATTATCAAAGATTTTAGCATCTGGATAATTTTCTACAATTTTATTTAATTTTATCTTATTTGATTCAACTACGCCACCTAAATGACCAAGGCTATCAAGAGTACGGATATGATTCATGCCCCATTGACCTGCGCCAACAACACAAATATTTTTTTTCATAATAATTAAATTATTTTTTGTTAATAATAGTTAGTTAAGCTTTAACAACTTTTTTTATTGAAAATTTATATCTTCCTCGGGTATCAATTATAATTTTTGATTCCTTTAATATTAAATCATAATCAAATTGATCATGATCTGTAGCTAATAGTACTAGATCAGCCTCATTCAAAATAGTGGGATTAAGTTCAGCGTAAGGTATATCTAAATCTAACTTTCTAGTAATAGGAAATCTATTAAAATATGGATCATTAAATGAGATATTGGCGCCCATTTTAAATAGCTTCCCAATAATTTCCATTGATGGTGATTCTCTAACATCATCAACATTTTTTTTGTACGAAAGGCCTAATACTAAAATTTTACTATCTTTAACTGACTTCTTAATATTATTAAGTGATTCTGATATTTTTTGAAGAACGTAACCTGGCATAGAAGTATTTATTTCACCAGCAAGCTCAATGAACCTGGTATTCATTCCAACTTCCTTGGCTTTCCAAGTTAGATAGAAAGGATCAATCGGTATACAATGTCCTCCTAAGCCAGGACCAGGATAGTAAGAAGTAAAACCAAATGGTTTTGTTGCTGCTGCATTTATGACTTCATAAATATCTATATTCATTTTATCAGCTACTATTTTTAATTCATTAACTAGACCTATATTTACTGATCTATGAATATTTTCCATTATTTTAGTCATTTCAGCAACCTTTGTTGAAGAAACTGGAACAGTTTTATCAACAATTTTATTATATATAATTTCAGTTACTTCGAGGCAATGTTTTGTGTAACCACTTACAACTTTAGGAATAGTTTTAGTAGAGAAACTAGTATTCCCAGGATCTTCCCTTTCAGGGGAATAACCAATAAAAAAATTATCTCCTATTTTATAACCTAATTTTTCAACAAAGGGAACAATAATTTCATCTGTAGTTCCAGGATATGTGGTACTCTCAAGAATTAATAATTGACCTTCTATTAAATTTGATTTTAGATCTTTTAATGTATTTTCAACAAAACTAAGATCAGGCTCATTATGTTTTCCCAATGGTGTTGGTACACATATAATAATTATATCGACATCTGATATTTTATTGAAATCATCTGTTACATAAAAATTGCCATTAGAAATCATCTTTGAAATTTTGTTATTATCAATATGACTTATATATGATTTGCCTTGATTTAATAATTCTATTTTTTCCTTATCAATATCAAAACCAATAATTTTAATATTTTCTTCATTAAACCTTATAATCAATGGTAAACCAACATATCCTAAGCCAACTATGCCTACTGTTGTATTATTAGCTTTGATTTTATCTATTAATGTTTTTTTCATAAAAAATAATTTTATTTATTAGCTTGGTTTGATTTGTTTCGATGAAATAAAAAGAGAAATATAAATAATAGTGTTATAAGAATATAAATCAAATTAATTATTAAAGCAGTAGATGAATATTTACCAAAAAAAGTTGGATTTTTTGATTCATGATCAAGAAAAAAAGGCATACCAATCAAAAATAAAAAACTCAGTATGCCAGATATTTGAGGATCTTTAAAAAATTCTAAACTTTTTTTCTTCAATAAAAACTTAAATTTTCTAATTTTCTTTCTATCTTTTATCGAGGCATTTTTAGCATTGCTTCGAATCAAACCTATCATAATTCCAATAGTTAAACCTAAAATTGCTGAAAGAAAAACTTTTATAATTAAATTTTTGCTATTTTTTGATGTGGGAATTTGTGGAACATCAATTATTTGGATTACTGAAGTTTCTTGAATTTTTTCAATCTTTGCTAATTCTAATTGCTGTTTTAGCGTTAAATAGATTCCTTTTTGGATTTCAACATCTCTTTGAAGTCTATCAAGTTGCAGTTGAAGTGATGGTGATGAAATCTGTCTATTATTCTGATTAAAGTCTTTAAGAAACTGTTCAGACTCTTCAAAATCTTTCATTACTGACAAAATGCGAGATTCGATGAATGTTATTTTTTCATTTGCTACCTGATTTTTATAAAACCTGTTCAGACTATCTAGTTGTGTCAATACAATATCTGCAAGATCTTTTGCAATGTTTGGGTCTAACGCTGTCACAGAAAGAGTACTGACAGGATTATCAATACTTTGATTATAATCAATCATTTTTCTTAATGATCTTAAAGCTTTGCTTTTTTTTAGATTAGATGGCTTGCTATTAGAGTCAAAATCAAAATAAAAAAGTGAAAAAATGGGTACTTTAGCATCAAGCACTTTCGAATAAATTTTCTTATATAGAATTTTTTCCCCAAATGTCCTACTGTATAAAAGATCAGGCAAAATAGCAGGGCTAGATAAATCGGCTTGAACACCTGTTGGTATATTTACTCCAAACTGTGATGCTAGACCTGCAATACCACCTGCAGAGCCAACTTGATTTTCTGGAACCAAAACTGTTGCATAGCTTGTATATTTAGGCTCCTGTATAAATTGCACAAATATAAAAGTTAAAAAAACAAATATAAATGGTAATAGAATTATAACTTTAAGCTGTTCAGCAACTACATTGAATAAATCAGGAAATGAAATCTTTTCCTCATTATAAATAGTGTTAGAAAAAGTTTTATTTTCCTGAGTTTGTTTTTCTTCATTGCTCCATTCATTTATTGTTAGAACTATGTGATGAGGAACTTGATCTCTAGCTTTCCAATTTGATACAGCTTGTGGCGTAGAATCAAGAGCCCTAGCAATAGAAGCAAGAGATGAAAAACCTAATTCATTCATTTTTTCTTCAAAATCAAAAAAATTCATTTTTTCACTCTAAAAAGTTAATTGCTTCCTATTTGTTGACTTAAAATAACTGCAGTTATCAAGGATGAAAGGATAGATGACCAATTTGTAGCAAATTGCGTTAAATTAAAAGGTTCACGTTCTTCTTTTCTATTTATTATTATTGTAGATCCATCTCTAATCGATGGTGAATTATACCATCTTTTTGGACTAACCACTCCGTTCGCATAGATTACTATAATTTTATCATAGCTACCCCTATCCGTTATTCCGCCTGCTGAATTAATATAGTACCTCAAAGATTTGTTTTTTTCAAACTCTAGTAGACCAGGATTATAAACCTCTCCTAGAATATTAATTGTATTAGTTTTTTCTTTTACAACAACACTATCTCCTGGCATCAAAATAATTTTATTATTTTTCCATGCCACTCTGGTGCGATTGTCATCCCCTTCAAAAATTTTATTTTCAGTATTTGTATTTTCTTCAAAATTGTAATAGCTGTTTGAAAATTCTTCTTCAATATTCAATTGATTATAATATTTTTTTAGTCTGTAAATTGAAATTCCATCTGGTAGAGCTTTATCACTAAGACCACCTGCTCTTTCAAGCAAAGACAAAAGACTTTCCTCATCCTTGCTAAGTGTATAAATACCAGGAACCTTTATTTCACCTGAAATTTCTATGGGATCTTTTTGAATATAATTAGTATTTATATGAATAATTAATCGATCTAAATTTTGAAGTTTATAATTTTTTGCCTCTTGAGGATTATCTATAAACTTATATAAACTAATTAAATTTATTTTTTCATATCTAGCGCTTGCATCCCTTCTAGCAATTTCAGCATTATCAAAATAAATTGATTTAAGCAAATTGTTTTTCTCTTCAAGCAATCCAGAAATATCAAACAAATTATATAAAGTCATCCCTTCAAAAAAATTAAATGAATATGCTTTATCTTGCATTCCAATAACTTCAACTTTACTGGGAGAAATATTTATATATCTGGCAGTGACATAATCACCATTTTGTGCAAGAATATTTGAATTATAATTGATATAGTAATTTTCATATAGAGGCTGAAACTTCTTTCTTTTATTGATTGGGGTTATTCTCTCTAAACCTATTGATGATGAGGCTTCTGGTCTAAGGCCACCTGCATAATCTATCATTTCTTTAATTGTTTCTCCTTCAATGAATTCATAAATGCCTGGTCTATTTACAGCTGAATCTATTTTAATTGTGGATAATCTTGGGGGCACTAATACAATATCTTGATCTCTAAGTTGAAAATCTATATTGACATTGCCTTTTAATATATATTCATATAAATCAAAATTTATTTTCTTTTTTCCCTGGTCTCTTCTAATGATTATTTTTCGAAGACTACCTGTTGTATCTATTCCGCCTGCTTGAATCAGACCTGTAATCAACGTTGAAAAGGGATGAACTGGATATACCCCTGGGAATGATACTTCACCAACAAAATTAACATTAATAGATCTTAGCTTTCCAAGAGATAAGTCTATATATGTAGTAGGATTTTGACCTTGGAGAGTTGAATAAAATTTACCAAACTTGAGCTTTATGAATTTTTCTCCTTCTTCTATTGTTTTACCAATCATGCTTAATAATCCTACTTTTTCATCATAAATATTGCCCTGACGGTCAATTATGTATGTTTGGCGCAATTGTGTCTCTCCCCAAAGTGATAATATTAATTCATCTCCCGGTCCTAATAGATAATTCTTTGGTGTAGGTAAATTCTCCCAAAATGCCACTGAATCTCTTTTTATAAAAAAATTATATCCAAAGTGCTTAAGTGATTGATCGAGGCTATCATTTAAAAAATCTTGATTTTCATAAAGACCTATAATGGCTCTATTTGGTGCCCCTAATGATGGACTAGTAAGCTCAAGTTGGTTTTGATTATCGCCCGGTAACAAAATATTTGATTGCTCTTTTTTCATTTTTTCATATTCTGCTTTCATTTTTTGTAATTCCTGAATAGACTGCCCATTTAGTTGATTTAGTATAATAAAAAAGCAAAATATATTTAATTGTACAAGTTTTAACATTTATAATATTCCTTAAACCACTTAATTAACTTTGGTATTCCAACTTCTATATTTATCTCAGGGCTATAATTAAGTTTGTGTTCTGAAGCTGTTATATCTGCGAAGGTTTCTAGCATATCTCCTTTTTTGATTCCTTTATTTAAAATAATTGCATTAAGATTAAGCTCATTTTCAATTAATTCTATAATATAAGATAATTTCTCTTTTTTATTATTCCCCAAATTAAAAATTTCACAATTATAGTTTTTATTTATTGCTTGTTTTGTACCATTAACAATATCATCTATATACGTAAAATCACGATAAATATCTCCATTATTATATAAATTTATTTTTTTACCATTAATAATGTTATTTATAAATATAAACATTGCCATATCGGGTCTATACCATGGACCATAAACAGTAAAGTACCGTAAGCCAGTAGTATTTAATTCGTACAAGTGTGAATAAGAATGCGCAATTAGCTCATTAGATCTTTTTGTTGCTCCATAGAGAGCTATTGGCTTATCAACTCTATCATTAATACTAAAAGGTAGTTTAGTATTTAAGCCATATACCGATGAACTAGAAGCATAAATCAAGCCCTCAACCTGATAATTCCGACAACATTCAATTATATTCATAAATCCTACTAGATTTGACTCTAAATATGCGTAAGGATTAGACATACTATAGGCTACACCAGCTTGCGCAGCAAGATTGACAACAATTTGAGGGCAAAAACTAGCAAATTCTTTTGCTAATAATTCTTTTTCAGTTAAATCAATTTTTTTAAAAATAAAATTATCATAATTTTTTAATTGATTTAACCTATCTTTTTTCAATTTTACGTCATAATAATCATTAATATTATCAATACCTAAAATTTTATGATTATCATCTAATAGCGATTTTGTAAGGTGAAAACCGATAAAACCTGCTGATCCCGTTAGCAAAATTTTCATTTGTTCACTATATGTGTATAAATATACATTTTATTCTTAATAGAATATTTATAATATTTTCATATTTTTTTGTTTTAAGTATTAAATTTTATGCAGAATCTGAATCAAAATAATTTAATTTATAACATATTTCAATTAACAATTTTAATTATAATACACTTTATACACAATAATTAAATTTTTATAAATAATATATTAATATAATTAAAAGTTATAATTAAAAGTTATATCCTCTAATTAATAAATTACTAAGTAAAATACAATATGGTAACTAAAACAAAACTAAATTATATAATAAACTAATATATTTTATTCATAATTTTTTGCATAACAATATCAAAAAAACAATTAACTCAATAAACTTATGAAAATATTTGTAACAGGTGGGTGCGGATTTATTGGTACCAACTTCATTATTAAGCAAATTAATGATGAAAACAATAATATATTAAATTATGATAAATTGACTTACGCTGGAAATAGCGATAATCTGTCTTCTTTTGACAATCATAAAAATTACACATTTGTTAATGGTGATATAACTGATTTTAAGACACTTAAAGAATGTTTTTTTGATTATAAACCTGATGCCATTCTTAATTTTGCAGCTGAATCACATGTAGATCGATCTATAGATAGTCCTATGGACTTTATATATAGCAATATTGTAGGCACGGCCACTTTATTAGAGGTATCTACATTATTTTATAATTCTTTACCTAATAGTGATTTTAGATTTCACCAAATCAGTACTGATGAAGTATATGGATCTCTTGGAAATACTGGGTTATTTACAGAAAAATCACTTTACAAACCTAATTCTCCTTATTCTGCATCAAAAGCAAGCTCCGATCATCTAACGCGTTCATGGGGTAAAACTTATGGTTTACCTATTTTAATTACTAATTGTTCAAATAATTATGGACCCTATCAATTTCCAGAAAAATTAATTCCATTGATAATAGCTAATTGTATTGATTTAAAACCTTTACCCATTTATGGAGATGGCTCAAATATTAGGGATTGGCTTTTTGTGGAAGACCATTGTGATGCAATTTATTCTGTTTTAAGCAATTCTGAACCAAACAAATCATACAATATTGGTGGAAATAATGAAAAAACTAATCTTGAAATCGTTAACGAAATATGCTCAATTCTTGATATTAAACTTCCTAGAAATGAAGGTAAATCCTATAAAGATCTAATTAGCTTCGTTGATGATAGACCTGCTCATGATTTTCGCTATGCAATTGACTCTACAAAAATAAAAAATGAAATTGGCTGGTCACCTAAAGAATCATTTAAAAGCGGTATAAATAAGACAGTTAATTGGTATTTGGATAACAAAGAATGGTGGAGAAAAATTCAAAAAAACAAATATAGCCAGGAGCGATTAGGTAAAATTAATTAATAATTATGAAACTAATATTGCTAAGGCATGGTGAAAGCCAATGGAATCTTGAGAACAGATTTACAGGATGGACTGATGTATCTTTGACCAAAAATGGAGAACATGAAGCAAAAAAAGCTGGAATTTTATTAAATAATAATAATATTCAAATTGATTTAGCTTACATATCTTATCTTCAAAGAGCTGTTAAAACGTATAAAATATGCCAAAAACAACTTAAAACGACTAATACCAGGGTTAACTATGATTGGAGATTAAATGAGCGTCATTACGGAAGTCTTCAAGGTTTAAATAAATCCGAAACTGCTAAAAAATATGGCGATGAACAAGTTTTGATATGGAGAAGAAGTTATGATACTGCTCCTCCATCGCTCGATCATGATGATGATCGTCATCCTAAATTTGATATTCTATATAAAGATATCAATTCTGAAGATCTACCAAGTTCTGAATCTTTAAAGGATACTCTTAATAGAGTTAAGCCACTATTGGATAACAGTATAATTCCTCAAATTAAGAATGGTAAAAATATTTTAATAGTTGCACATGGTAATTCATTGAGAGCTATAGTAAAGATATTGAAAAAAATAACAGATAAAGATATAGTCAACTTAAATATCCCTACAGGAGTGCCTTGCATTTTTGATATTAATAAAAACCTTGACGTTTTAAAGGATTATTATTTAGGCAATAAGAATAAGATATTAAAACAAATAAATAACGTTTCTGCGCAAGGGGAATCAAAAAATTTAAATTAAATTATTAATTGCGTTTATTATTTTATCCTGATCTTCTTTTTTGAGGTAGGGGTGCATTGGAAGAGATAATATTTTATTTGATATTTTCTCTGAAACTGGAAAATCACCTTGACTGTACCCATATTTTTCATATCCTTTTTGTAAATGAACTGGAATTTTATAATAAACCATAGATGGTATACCTTCTTGATTTAAAGAACTGATTATTTTGTTTCTATCTAAATCTTTAGGTATAATTATTGAGTATTGAGCCCATGATGACAGGTATTTATTGGGAATTAGAGGAGTAATAAACATTTTGTGTATATTTTGTGTATAATATTTTGCAACTTTATTTCTAAGAATCAATTCATTGTCAAAAATATTAAGTTTTTCAAGAACAATTGCAGCTTGAATAGTATCTAGTCTACCATTAATCCCAATACGGACATTTTCGTATTTATCAATTCCACTTCCATGGATTCTTATTGACTTAATTTTTCTTGCCAATTCTTCGTTATTTGTAAATATCGCACCACCATCTCCATAACAACCCAAAGGTTTAGCTGGAAAAAAAGATGTTCCAGCTACATCTCCAAATGAACCAGCTATCTTATCTCTGATTTTTCCACCAAATCCCTGTGCAGCATCTTCGAGTATTATGAGATTTTTTTCATTTGCAAATTGGTCAATTAAACGATATCGTGCTGGTAAACCAAAAAGATCAACAGGAATAATTGCCTTCGGTTTCAATTTTTGAGAAATTGCAAAATTGTATGCTTCTTCTAACCCTGAAGGATTAATATTAAAAGTTTTGTCATAAATATCGCAAAAAATAGGCGTTGCTCCAAGAATTGAAATAACTTCAACTGTTGCTATATAAGTGAAGGGTGAAGTAATTACAGCATCTCCTGGTCCAATTTCCATTGCCATTAGCGGCATAAGAAGTGCGTCCGTACCCGAAGAGCAAGAGATGCAATGTTTTACCCCAACATAATCTGCTAATTTTTCTTCCAATTCACTAACCTCGGGGCCCATGATGTATTTTCCGTGATCTAAAATAGTTTTCATTCTATGATCAATCTTTTCTCTAATTAAATTTTGCTGGGCGTTTAAATCAATAAATTGCATTTTATATTATTTCTTACCTTGAATTATTTGATAACTTTGTAATCTATTTAAGTGTAAAAATTAAACTATAATGAGTTCTAATAATATAAAATTAAAAGCAGAAGCAAACAATTACCCTTCATGGCAATTAACAAATAGGCAAATTTGCGATTTAGAGCTAATTCTTAATGGCGGCTTCCATCCTCTAGATGGATTTCTATCAAAAGACGAATATATCTCTGTTGTAAAAGAAATGAGGTTAAAAAATGGAGCTTTATGGCCAGTGCCAATAACTCTTGATGTAGATGATGAATTTGCAATCAAAAGTTCCAATGAATCAAAAATTACACTTAGAGACAAAGAGGGTTTTGCTCTTGCAATATTAACTATTTCAGATATTTGGAAACCAGATTTAAAACATGAAGCAAAATCAGTATTTGGAACCCTAGATACTAAACATCCAGGGGTCAATTATCTTCTAAATATTGGAAATAATAACTACATCGGTGGTGATTTAGAGATGATTTCTTTACCGCATCATCATGATTATAGTAATTATAGACACAGTCCAGGTGAGTTAAAATCATATTTTAAATCAATAGGGTGGGATAAAATTGTAGCATTTCAGACTAGAAATCCACTCCATAGAGCTCATTATGAGCTTACTAAAAATGCGATGGGTGATCTGGGTGCCAAACTTTTAATCCACCCTGTAATTGGAATGACTAAACCCGGAGATGTAAACCACCATACACGGATGAGGTGCTATCAACAAATGATAAATGAATATCCAGAAAATTCTGCGATGTTAAGCCTTCTGCCATTAGCAATGCGCATGGGTGGGCCAAAAGAAACCCTATTGCATGCAATAATTAGGAAAAATTATGGTTGTTCGCATTTAATAGTTGGTCGTGACCATGCAGGTCCTGGATTAGATACAAAAAACAATCCGTTTTATGGACCTTATGATTCTCAAGAAACATTAAAAAATTATCAAGAAGAAATTGGCATTGAAATGGTTCCATTCAAGTTTATGGTTTATATTCCAAAGACCGAAAATTACAAACCAATCGATGAAGTCAAAAAAAATGAGAATTATAAAACGCTATCAGGAACGGAATTACGACAACTTTTAGATAAAGGTGAAGGCATACCTGATTGGTTTACTTTTAAGGCTGTTTCGCGTGAATTAGAGCGTTCTAACCCTCCTTTGGCAAAACGCGGTCTTACTATTTTCTTTACTGGATTATCTGGCTCTGGAAAATCAACGCTTGCAAACGGATTATTAATTAAACTGCTTGAGGAAGGCTCAAGACCAGTAACTCTTTTGGATGGCGATATTGTTCGAACTCACCTTTCAAGTGAATTGGGTTTTTCAAAGGAACATAGATCAATCAATATCAAGCGAATTGGATATGTTGCTAGTGAAATAACAAAAAATGGCGGTATTGCTATATGTGCACCAATCGCTCCTTACAATAAAGATCGAAATTACAACAGAGAATTAATTTCCCAGTTTGGTGGATATGTAGAGGTATATGTAAATACTCCGCTGGAAAAATGTGAAGAAAGAGATGCTAAAGGGCTATATGCGCTAGCTAGAAAAGGTAAAATAAAAGAATTTACAGGAATTTCTGATCCTTATGAGGAACCAAAGAATGCAGAAATCGTTATTAACTCGAGCGGAAACTCCCCTGAAGAGCTTGTGGATCAAATATATGATGCAATTTGTGAAAGGGGTTATATTGCAATAAATAAATCAAAGGGAATTGAATGAAAGGAATTATTTTAGCTGGTGGGTCTGGAACAAGGCTATATCCATCTACAAAAGCAATTAGCAAACAACTCATTCCTATTTATGACAAGCCAATGATCTATTATCCCTTATCCATGCTAATGCTTGCTGGAATAAGAGAAGTTTTAATTATTTCCACGGAAGAAGATACCCCAAAATATGAGTCGTTGCTTTCAAATGGAAAAGCAATTGGCATGAACTTCTCTTACAAAATTCAACCATCTCCGGATGGGCTTGCACAGGCATTCATCTTAGGTGAAGACTTTATTGGGAGCGATAATGTTTGTTTAGTCCTTGGAGATAATATTTTTTATGGAGATAATATCCCTGAAAAACTTCGCAGCGTGGTTTCTGATGTAAATACTTCAAAAGATGCTACGGTATTTGGTTATTATGTAAAAGATCCTGAGCGATATGGAGTCGTTGAATTTGATGATAATGGAAATGCTATCTCAATTGAAGAAAAGCCTACCGATCCAAAAAGCAACTATGCTGTATCAGGACTTTATTTTTACCCTAACGATGTTGTTGAAATTGCAAAAAAACAAAAGCCATCAGATCGTGGGGAGCTTGAAATAACGGATACAAATAAATCTTATTTAAGCCAGGGAAGATTAAAAGTAGAAAAATTAGGACGTGGATATGCCTGGCTTGATACAGGAACACATGATTCGTTATTAGAAGCTTCACAGTTTGTACAGATTTTAGAAAAGCGCCAAGGGGTTAAAATTTCATGTATTGAAGAAATCGCTTATCGAATGGGTTATATAGATAAAGAAAACTTGCTTGAGCTTGGCCAAGAAATGAAAAACAATTTATATGGAGATTATTTAATTAGACTTGCAAAAGGCTAAAAAGATTAATTTGCTTTAAGAAAATTTTTAATTCTTCTATCTAAATCTGCTCTTACTTTTCGAAAATTATCTAAATCTAAAGGATCAAAATTCCAACCATTAAAGGGATCTTCAATGCTCCAGTGAATATGCTCAACATTACCTGGAAAAACGGGACATGCTTGCTTGGCATTATCACAAACGGTAATTACCACATCTATTCCAAGTTGAACATAATCTGAAATAGGTTCAGATTTATAGCCTGAAATATCAATACCAACTTCTTCCATTACAGCAACGCTCATTGGGTGCACTTGGCTTGGATGAGATCCTGCGCTGAAGACACTGAATCTTTCTGAGGCTAAATTTCTTAATAATCCTTCAGCAATTTGAGATCTACAAGCATTGCCTGTGCATATAAAAATTATTTTTCTCTTTTTATCCATAAAAAAATTTATAAAAAATCTTTTAATCTGTTAAAGACATAAAAAATAAATTAAATTTTAAAATGCCATTTAATAAAAAAGAACCTTTATTCATTAATCCATTAGAGGCTTCTAAGGGCTTAACAATCAATGATTTGAATAAATATCTTCCTGCTTTACAAGCCATTGAGGACTTGAAAATGACCAAAGATGAAATGCGAGATGGTCTTTTTCATGGAGCTGGTTTAGATGGATTGAAAAAAATTCCTGAAAAAAGTATTGATCTAATCATAACAGACCCTCCAGAGTCTCCAATAACTAGTGTTCAATCAAAATCAATCCCCATGACAATTCAAGAATATTTTGAGTGGAATGAAGCCTGGCTTAACGAAAGCTTCCGTGTACTAAAGGAAACTGGAGCGATTTACATACTTTGTGGGTGGCGCTATTCTGGTATGTATCATTCTTTATTGAGCAATCAGTTTCAAGTGCAAACTAGAATGTCTTGGATGAACCAAAATGCAAAAGATCAGTCAAAACTCCCTATTTGGAGAAACAACTTATCTGATATTTGGTTTGCTACTAAGTCGAATGAATTTATGTTTAATCAAAAACCGGTTTCTGAACTAAATGAAAGCGAAAAGTTTCAGACAAACTTTTGGGGTGATATTATGCACCTTAAAAGCTCTTCAAAGCTCAATATGCCTGAGGATAAGCCCAATCAAGTTTTCAAACGAATATTAAAGGCGTCAAGCTTTAAGCTAAACTGGATTGTTGATCCATTTGCAAAAACCGGCGAAATAGGGATGATTGCAAAAAAAATGGGTAGAAGATTCATTGGTTTTGAGATAAATAAGGATAAATTAATTTTAGCAATGAAAAGAATAGATAGCGAGTAAACATGAAACATTTTGAAAAAATACAATCGGATATGTATCAAGCGATGAAATCCGGGGAAAAAGAAAAAGCTAACACCCTTCGTAGCATCTTAGCAAAACTAAAAGATAAGCAAATTGAAAAAAGAGCAGATCTAACAAAAGAAGAGGAAATTAAAACACTTCAAACGCTGGTTAAGCAGCGCAAGGAATCAATTGATATGTACAAAAAAGGGGGTCGAGATGAACTTGTAGATCAAGAAACCAAAGAAATGAATTTAATAAATTCATATCTACCAAAAATGATGGAGGATGATAAAATAAAGGAAATTGTTGAAAGCGTAATTAAGGATACTGGTGCAGGCTCCATGGCGGATATGGGTAAAGTAATGCCGGAAGTGATGAAACTTGGCAAAGGGCTCATCGATGGTAAAACGGCTCAACGATTCGTGAGCGAACAGCTTAGATAAATAATATTTTATTAATGATTTTTTTTCTAGATGCAGTCGCATTTTTTTTCATGGCTTCAAATAGTTTTATAGGATTTAAAAGAGGTTTTATAGAAGAATTAGGTAGGTTTCTCGGTCTACTGTTCTCAACCATGATTGCATTAAATTTATATATTTCAGCAGGAACTATTTTTGCAGGGATATTACCAATCGATCCTTGGGCTGTTTTTATTTTATGTTTTATAACTATTTTCTTGATCGCTCTTTTTTGTATGCGATTAATCACTAAACTAATTCACTTTATGTTCCTTTCCAGTAACACAAAATGGGTCAATAAAATTTTAGGTTCTTTTTTTGGTTTTACGAAGGGCGCTCTTCTGGTTATGATTTTTTTTTGGGTGTTTGAGTTAATACCAAATTCAAATTTTGGTGAGGTGGTAGTAAATAATTCTGTAACGGCAAAAAAAATGGTCGATATTAGAAAAAATATAATATCAATTTTTAATTGGAATGATCCAGTTATCAGAGGAGAATCATCAATAAATGATTTCTTAAAACAAATGGATGCTCAAAATGAGTAGAATTCCCCAAGAAACAATTGATCGAATTAATGATAATGCTGATATCGTTGATATTGTTTCAAAAAGCGTCGATTTAAAAAAGAGGGGTAGGAATTTTTTTGGTTTATGCCCCTTTCATGAAGAAAAAACACCCTCATTCAGCGTGGCCCCCGATAAAGGAATTTATCACTGTTTTGGCTGCGGCAAAGGAGGTAATGCGGTAAATTTTATTATTGAGAATGAAAAATTAAGTTTTGTCGAGGCAATTCAACAGCTGGGGCAGCATTTAGGTATTCAGGTAGAATTTTCTGGTAGTAATGAATCCAAAAATCTTTTTGACAATCTTTATAAAATTCATGAGGATGCAAGCTCACTTTATCATCAGACACTTCTATCTGATAGAGGTAAAAAAGCTTTGAAATACCTAATGAATCGTGGTCTTTCACTGGATTCCATCAAATTATTTAGTATTGGGTTTGCCCCAGAAAGCTCAAAGTTTTTGCTAAATACTATTAAATCTAACGGATATGATAGAGAGGTATTAGAAAAGTCAGGGTTGTTTGGTTATTCTAAGTCAGAATTTTTTGATCGTTTTCGATCTAGAATTATGTTTCCCATCTGGAATTCTTCTTCGAAAATTGTTGGATTCGGCGGACGCGTTTTTGCCAGCGAAGATCCTGCTAAATATATGAATTCACCAGAAACTCCACTTTATAAAAAAAGTGATATTTTTTATGGATTGCATAATGCTCGCAATGCGATCAGAAAGAATGGTTATGCTATTTTGGTTGAAGGTTATACTGATGTAATTCAACTCTATCAAAATGGAATAAAAAATTGTGTAGCAGTTTCAGGGACTGCCTTCTCTGATAGACATGCTAGTCAAATGAAGAGGTTTTGCTCAAAAGTGTTATTGGCATATGATGGTGATCCAGCTGGTATTTTAGCGACTTTAAAAACTGGATACAATCTAATTAAGGGTGGTATTGAAGCACAGGTTATTGAAATACCTAATAAACTTGATCCAGATGAATGGGTATCTAAGGAAGGCCCGGAAACATTCACAAAGAATGGTATTGATCGGGCTTGTGGCTTGGTTGATTTCCATCTAAAAAGTTCACAGTTCTCTGAAAAATCACCCTCTGAAAAATCAAATATCGTTAATCAAATTCTAATTGAGGTTCGCGAAATTAAAGATCCAATAATTTCAAATGAAATCATTCGAAAGCTTGCAGAAATTTCTAATGTAGAGGAAAATGAAATAAAAAGGATTATTCCAAGAAAATTATCCAATACCATCAAGAGGCAATCTCCCAAGATAGAGGAGTATGATGCTTTTGATACTGTTAATGATAAAGCTGCAATTGGGTTAATCAAGGCGCTTCTTCAGGATAAAGCTGATCCTAAAGCTTGGATTAAAGACAATTTGGTAATTGATAACATCTTCAATGTCCGTTTAAAAAATCTAGTTAAACTTCTGATTGGTAAGACGAGTGGATCGGCAAGTGAAATTATTTCAAGTATAGCTGATGACAATGATCGTAAAATCATTACTGAATTGATGATCGAAGAGGATTTATCTATCGATTTTATGCAAATGTCTATTGAATGCATAAACACGCTTACCAAAGAAGCAATCAAAGATAAAATTCAAAGTTATCGTCAAAAAATAAGAAAATTAGAGGCCGAGGGTGAAGATACAACTGATCTCATGAATAAAATTTTAGAATTACAAAAGGATAATAATGTCTAAGTTTTGGATATTTTTATTATTTTCTTCTCTTTTTGGACAAGTTATTGATTGGAGCGAAAAACCAGATCCAATCACAGCAATTCAAATTTTCTGCGATACAGATGGTATTCCAATCTACGTTGATGGTATCCAGGTTGGAGCTTCTCCAATAAAAGAAACTATTCAGGTTGCTCCTGGGTGGCACCAGGTGAGCTATTTTCCTCCAAATATGTCAATTGATACAGGTTCAATGAATCAAAATCGCAAAATGAGAGATTTGATTCAAATAGCCAGGCAAGATGTTCTTGTGGATCAAGGGCAAACAGTCCGCGTTGTTTTAAGCTACCGTTCTCTTGAGGGGGAAGCCCTTGAATATGAACAGAAACTAAAAAGCAGTAGATGGGTGGGCTTAGGTATGATTTTTATTCTATTTGCACTGATGACGTGGACAATGTAAATGTCAAAATATATCCCTGTTTTATTATTTTTTTTTCAAATTGCTATTGCTCAACCTGATTCGTTGATCAAATATTTTTCTACTAATATCATGCGCACTAACGTGCTTAAAGGTAAACCTGAAAAATTAGTAGACAAAAAAGAGGCTCATTTCAAAGCTGTTTATTATCCATCAGGTGAGTTAAAATCAATTGAATTTCTACCAGCAAACTGGGATAAAAAAAAGCGCAAAAAAACTAAATCTCCTGGCAGGGTGACCTTATACTACCTTAAGTGGAACCCCAAAACGCAAGAGCTTTTGGAAGGACTAACAAGAAGAGAGGCGAGAGCATGGCCTCACTACAAAGCTATCGTTGACGATCAGGGGCTTGTGCGTGAAGTAGATTATGTCAGTCGAAACGGAAAAACCCAATGGACATTTTATATGAAGTGGGATGATTATGGTAAATCCAAAGAATATGATATTGAATTTCATTCCAAAAAATATTTATCTCAGCTTAACAAAGAACTCTTTTCTCCGGATATGAGCATGGTTAGGCCAGGTTGGATTTCACGCTATAAAATAGAAGAGAACGGTGCCCCTAAAAGCGTTGAAGTTATGGATAGGCTTGAGAATCTTTATTATTTTTACCAATTCAATTACAGCAAAAGAAAGCTCCAGTCCCAGTATTTCACAGCTGACTCCACGCTTATTGGGAGTCATACGGTAAAATTTAATCAAAAAAGAAAGCCCATTCGAATAGCGTATTACAACAAAAATGGTGTTATGAAAAATGCCATTGAATATGAATACCCTAAAGATGCTAAAATGATTGTTTCGCAACTGAATAGCAAAAATCAGGTAATTCAGAGAACGCTAATACCAAAAAAAGGGGATAAAAAATGAAAGTTTTAGTTACAGGAGGAGCGGGCTATATTGGATCGCATGTTGTGATGGGCCTGTGTGAATCTGGTCATGAGGTTGTGGTAATTGATAATCTATCTGCAGGAGCAAAGAGTGCAGTGGATTCCAGAGCAACATTTATTGAGGGTTCCATTCAAAAAAAAGAGGATTTAAGTCAATGTTTTGAGGGTGTGGATACTGTAGTCCATTTGGCTGCGCTTAAATCTGTCAATGAATCGATGCAATTTCCTCAAAAATATTCGAAAAATAATATTGCTGGGACTTTAGCCCTACTAGACGCAATGCATGAAAATAATGTAAAACACATTATTTTTTCATCCACTGCTGCAGTTTATGGGGACCCGAAATATCTCCCTCTAGATGAAAAACATCCGCTAAAGCCCATAAATTTTTATGGATATACAAAATTAAGTGCTGAAAATTTGCTTGAATGGTATAAAAAATTAGTAGGAGTAAACTATATTTCGCTGAGATATTTTAATGCGGCTGGCTATGATGCATCTGGGAGAATAAAATATCTTGAAAAAAATCCTCAGAATCTTATTCCGATTATTATGGAAGTTGCTGCAGGGAAAAGAGATAAAGTTGATGTTTTTGGTGATAATTATGATACCCCAGATGGTACGGGTATAAGAGACTATATACATGTATCTGACCTTGTAAAAGCACATCTAAATGCCTTGGAATTAATTCAAACCAACCAAAGCGCGCTAATAAATCTTGGATCTGATCAACAGTACTCGGTAATGGATGTCATAAAAATTGCAAAGAAGATTTCAGGGAAAGATATTCCATACAGCATCGTACAGAGAAGAGAGGGTGATCCAGCAAAAATTTATGCCTCCACTGCATATGCAAAGAAAATACTTAATTGGTCTGCTGAGCATTCAAGTTTAGAGAATATTATTGAAACAACATGGCGTATTTACAAATAATCTATTAACTTTGCGTCCCTTAATGGGCCCATAGCTCAACGGTTAGAGCACCGCACTCATAATGCGTAGGTTCCAGGTTCGAATCCTGGTGGGCCCACAACATTCTTCAAAAAACTAATCTTCACGTTCATCAGCAGGATTTTGTTTATAAAAAATAATAAGCCCTAAAATAGATACTAAAAATATAAAGTCTGGGTGAAGGTATCCTGTATAATTCAAATTGAATTTGGTATCAAAGCTCCAACTAAAAGCTATATTGATCAATCTAAATAGAATGTCCTCCAGAGGCTTTAAACCAAATCCATCTAATAGCCAGTATAAAATAATAGATAGTCCCGTAGTTAGAAAGATTTTTTGAATAAAATTAAGTTGGCTAACAAATTTTGTTATGATTTGCATGTTTCAAGAGAATAAATACACAAATTGTGTATATGATTCAATCCCATTTTTTCTATTAAAAACAAGTTATTTCCCCTTTCGATTACTAATAAACCCTATTACTGAGATAATTGCAAGCAGCAGGGTAACGATCAATCTCCAATTGGTGGTTGTCCATTGCATTTGCCGAGGTTTTCTTACGGAGCCAATTTCATAAGTATGACTAAGAATGAATGTAAATCCATTTTCTTGAGTAAAAATAAATACAAGTATTAGTGATGCTATAAGCATAACTAACCAAAATTGCTTTTTTAAATCCATTAATTTAACTTAGCTATACATTCTTGAGTATTGTTGCTAGTTTTATTCACAAAACTACTGACTTGATGGCTTTTAATATCATTGAGGTTATCATACAAAAGAGGTTGTGGATCCTTATCGTAATTTAAAACATCAATCCATCTATCCATAGATTGATTTGATAGAATAACAGGTTCTCTATGGTGAATATGCTGCAGTGAAGGTCGGGCTTCTTTAGTAATAATAGTAAAAACTAATTTTTTTTCTCCTTTTTGGTTTATATCCCACCTGCATAGCCCAGCCATAGGCAAAATCTTACCCTGCCCATGGAAGACAAAATAGGGAATTTTATGATTATCTTGCCGTTTCCATTCATAAAATCCATCAGAAATCACTATACATCTGTTTTTATTAATTAAATCCTTGAAAGTGGGTTTCATGTTTAAAGTTTCAGCTCGAGCATTGAAAATTGGTCTTCTTTTAGAATCAAATCCAAATCCCCAGCGCATTGAATGAATAATTCGCTTATTATTATCAACAAGAACAAGAGAATTTTGAGTTGGAGCTACATTATAGGCAGGTTGATAGTCTTTTTCATCTTTCCATACGTCCACTTTGAACTCTTTTTTTATTTTATTTTGAGGTGAAAAAATGGAATTTCTACCGCACATTATAACAAAATAGGCTTTTTTTAATTCGATCAAGCTGGAAATTATAAAATTTTAATATATTCATAAATATTGTTATTGCTTAATTTAGAGATTTTATACACGTTTTGTGTATAAATAAATCATTAAATAATATTCTCGATATCTTTTATATAATTATTCTTCAATTGAACTCTATAAATTTACTATGCTTAGCTACAAATAATTAATGGATTGTTTAAAAATAATTTATTTTAAAAGCCCAGCTTCTTGGGAGCAAATACCAAGGATGGATTTCGTTTAGTTTTTCTATCAGAAAATTTTTATTTACTGACGATGAAAAAGAGCTAAAATATCAATTGGATTTTATTGAAAAACATTTATAAAATGATACCAACAAATTTTAAAGATATTGATATAATTGTCTATTAAATACACCCATACCAGCTCATCACAAGCCTCAAGATTAAAACCTTTCTCTATTAGCTTACATTCAAACCAAAAATTAAAATAAACCATGGAGTTAAAAATGAAAAAATCCTCGATTGCTATTTTGACTCTGTTGCTGCCAGCCTTTGTGCTCGCCCAGAATTCTGTTTCTGGTACTGTAACAGATAAAGATAGCGGCCAACCGCTCGTTGGTGTAAACATTGTTGTTGAAGGAACAGCAATGGGTGCAGCAACTGGAGCAGATGGTTCTTATTCAGTAAGCGATGTTCCAGATGGATCATATACCGTAACAGCTACGTATATTGGTTATTCAGATCAATCTAAGTCTGTTAATGTCAGTGGATCCTCTGCAACCGCTAATTTTTCACTAGGAGTATCTGCTTTGGGCTTGTCCCAAGTTGATGTTGTATCTTCACGATCAGATGAAAGAGCACCGGTTGCATTTACAACAATAACTAAATCTGAAATGCAACTTCGTCTCGCCTCTAGAGATATCCCTATGGCTCTGGAAACTGTTCCAGGTGTGTATGCATCTGAACAGGGTGGTGGTGCAGGTGATTCTAGAATAACCGTTCGTGGATTTACCGCACGAAACGTGGGTACATTGATCAACGGTGTTCCTGTCAGCGATATGGAAAACGGTAAGCTTTATTGGTCCAATTGGGACGGATTAGGCGATGCAGCAGCTTCCATTCAGCTTCAAAAAGGAATGAGCGATGTTAATGTTGCAGTTCCTGCTCTTGGTGGAACTATCAATATTGTAACCGATCCCAGCTCCGGAACACGCGGTGGATACTTTAAGCAAGAATTAGGTTCTTGGGGTTTTCAAAAATCTACGTTTGGATTTAATACTGGACTAATGATGGATGGAAAGTTTTCCATGAATGGTACGGTAGTGCAGAAGTCTGGAGATGGTTATTTCCA
>CERS01110949.1_pt1 | contig 51125 bp, 45 predicted proteins | sample 356251 | NCBI WGS metagenome assembly CERS01 (sample SAMEA2621020, study PRJEB7988) | marine metagenome | isolation source: saline water (ENVO:00002010), including
TATTGTGGGCGCCGACGGCCCTACTCACCAAGGCGCGTTTGATATTGCATTCTTGCGCTGTATTCCAAACATGGTGATCATGGCCCCCTCAGACGAAAATGAATGTCGCCAAATGCTCTACACCGGCCACAAGCTGCAAAAGCCAGCTGCAGTTCGCTACCCTCGTGGTGCCGGTATGGGCGTCACACCTGACGAAGCTATGAAAGAGCTTGAAATTGGTAAATCGCGGGTGTGTCGTGAATCATCAAAAGATAAGTCTGAGAGCATCGCTATCCTAAACTTTGGGTGCTTACTACCAAATGCCCTAGCAGCAGCAAAAGCCATCGATGCTACCGTTATTGACATGCGCTTCATTAAGCCTTTAGACGGCGACGCAGTGTTGAAAGCTGCCAGTGAGCACAGTGCACTTATTACCTTGGAAGACGGCTGTATTATGGGCGGCGCCGGCAGTGCGGTTATTGAGCACTTGCAGCAACACGGCGTATTAAAAACGGTGAAGATACTAGGCCTACCCGATAACTTTATACTGCAAGGTACACAGCAGGAAATGTATAGGGAGCACGGTTTAGATGCAGATGGAATTGTTTTGGCGGCTAAAAGCAAATAATTTTTGCATTGCAGAATTCACATACTAATCCGAGAAAGCCATTTTCTAAACCAACACATCTGAAAATGGCTATAAACACTTGGAGCACATGTTAAGCAAAAGCATTCGTAAATTTCAAATACTGTGGTTCTCCTTCAAGACAAAACGTTATAGCGTTTGCCAATAAATAAACAGCTTATTGGAAGGATTAAAGAAAATAAAAACTTCGTTTGCACACTAATTTCTATCTTGGAACGTTTACACGATTAGTAGTTTCCATACGGATTTTTAAAAAATCACGATTAAATACCCTTTAATTAAACAGAGCGATTTATACTTCAATTCTAGAAAAAATGGCTCGAAGCCCTCCCTTCGTTTTAGTTTGTTTTTTAAACAACGCCACCAAGTCAACAACTTAGATTTTCCCCTTGTCAATAAGCCCTGGATTCTCGCGAATTTAGCCCTCTCAAAATGGGAGTCGTTTAGGTATGACCCACCATAACTAATAATAACCATGCAAATTGTTAGCCCCAATGAATGCCTCTAGGCTAAGCACCAGTTCGAGAGAACAGTGTGAAATGAGTTTCGTAAGTTGTGCATTGGAACTTTAAGGATACCAGCCACTTTAGTGTTAATTCATTTTCAATTTCCCAGAAGTATGAGGCCATGTTATGAAAAATGTTATTAAACCTATATTTTTATCAACTTTGTTGAGTGTTGTCGGCTATTCTGAAGCCCAAATCATCAATGATACGTACGCTGCTGATGTAACAAGCGCTCCTGTTGAATCGCTCAGCGTTACTATCGCTAATTCTGAAGTATCTGTCATCGAATCAAACACCATAGAGGTGGGATACGATATCGATAATATCACCCAGTCAAAGTACAGTATTGAGGTGATTTCATACGATGAAGATATCATCACTGCTAGTGTTAACGACGACAATATCGTCATTCAGGCAGGTACGGTAGATTTTGAAACAACAGTAAACGTCGACGTAGTTGTTACAAGTGAATTCGGTACCTCGCTAGTTTCTATGCCTATAACGGTTCTACAACAACCAAACTTAGACTTAGTGGTGGAAGATACTGAAGTAAGCATGGAATTTTTAGATCAACTCTATATTCCATTTACAGTTAGCCACGATGGTGAAGAAGAATTAACTCTATCAATAGAAGATATAGAAGGGGTTGAATTCGCTGAAGTTGAATTAGAGTCAACCGACTTAGCGTCGAATAACTTAATTATCCAAGGCAATGGAGTTTATCAAACCGGTACACTGACGTTTAACCTTGTCGCCACTTCTGATAACGAAGAAACAACTGTTCCGGTTACAGTAAATGTTTATCCTGATGTTGATATCGATATTACTTTGTCAAACGAAGCCCCTACACTCAATGAAACAGATTCCGCCTTTACTATTGTTAGAGTATGTTCAGAACAATCTGATGACTACGAAATTGAAATCTCGCAAGTCTCGGGCAACGAGGCAATTGAAGCAACTGTCGAAGGCTCGGTAATAAGTATAACTTCAGATAACATTTCGGAGGACACAACGGCTAGCTTTATGGTAACTGCCAGTATCCTTGGTGTATCAGAAGAAGCCTACTTTGACGTGTACGTAAGCGCAGAATAACACCCTAGTTCAGCTATTCATTTAATCTCAATGAGTCATGAATGTTAACTAGGGTGTAGGCTCAACGCCTCGACTCTTTATAAATGTCTGAGATTCCTTTAAAAATGCCCTGACACAATTGATGTGTTCAGGGCATTTTGTATTAAAATCCTGTCGAACCTTTAAATTGAGCGCTTTCCCCACCTCAAATCGCTCATAAATTAACCTCTTGACTCAACATCCTCACAGCAATAAAGTTAATAAGACCCTTCTTGGGTTGGTCAAACATTAAATAGCTCTACATATAATAGCTTGTCTGTTTATACGACAGCCTCATTGTTACACGGATTAGTTTACAGCAACCTCATTGTTGCATGATTTTAAGGAGTCTAAATATATGAAAAAAGCACTTATAACAGGTATTACCGGGCAAGATGGTTCATACCTGGCTGAGTTTTTGCTTGAGAAAGGGTACGATGTTCATGGTATTAAGCGCAGATCTTCTTTATTTAATACCGGACGCATCGATCATATATACACAGACCCACACAGCGATAATCCACGATTCCATTTACACTATGGCGATTTAACCGATTCTTCAAATTTAACTCGCATTATTCAGAACATCCAACCCGATGAGGTTTACAACCTCGGGGCACAATCCCATGTTGCGGTCTCGTTTGAAGCGCCAGAGTATACTGCAGATGTCGATGCCATGGGTACTCTTAGGCTTTTAGAAGCTATTAGGTTTTTAGGGCTCGAGAAAAAAACTAAATTTTATCAAGCATCAACATCAGAGCTTTATGGCTTAGTACAAGAAATTCCGCAAAAAGAAACGACCCCATTCTACCCTCGCTCACCCTATGCTGTGGCCAAAATGTATGCGTACTGGATTACCGTAAACTATCGTGAGTCATACAATATGTACGCGTGTAACGGAATACTGTTTAATCATGAATCTCCGCGACGGGGAGAAACCTTTGTTACACGTAAAATTACACGGGGTATTGCCAATATCGCAATGGGGCTCGAACGCTGTTTGTATTTGGGTAATATGGATGCGTTACGCGACTGGGGTCATGCAAAAGATTACGTTCGGATGCAATGGATGATGCTACAGCAAGAAAGCGCTGAAGATTTCGTTATTGCAACAGGGAAGCAAATTTCAGTTCGGGAATTCGTTTCCTTAACCGCCAAGCATGCTGGTATCGAGTTATCCTTTACCGGTGAAGGTGTAAATGAAGTAGCAACTGTTACAGCCGTGAACAGCACAACAGCACCGAGCATATCAATCGGCGACGTTATTGTAAGAGTTGACCCTCGATATTTTCGCCCCGCTGAAGTAGAAACTCTCTTAGGTGACCCCAGCAATGCAAAAGCTAAGTTGGGTTGGGAACCAGAAATTACCGTTGAAGAAATGTGCGCTGAAATGGTGGCTGAAGACTTGCAAAAAGCCAAACAGACCGCGTTGCTCAAGCAACATGGCTATTTAGTACCGGTTGCAAAAGAATAATGACAAATAACGCGAAGGCTCGGCTCTATTAAAGTAGCAACCTAGCAAATATTTAATATTGTTCTTTAAATGCTTTTAATAACAGGAAGAATTTAAACTAGCTAGGTTAGTTTCACAGCAGTATTAAACCCCCTAACTACAAGCTAAATATAACATTTTTTTTACAATACCAGTGGTCAGTGCGTTGTTTTTAAAGGGATAGAAAAAAAATTTTATTTAAATAATTCTTAAAAATTAAGCACATAGAAATGATTACTTTTTAATCAAAAGTTGAACGCTTCTCAACCAATTTAAACTATGTATAATTAAATTTGAGTAAAAAGCCAAACTCAGTGTGAACGAAGGACGGAAAGTTACAGGCCTTTAAATAGCTCTAATATAAGATTTATTTTTTTAGATTTATCTAATATAAGAATAATTAAAGGTGGCTGTGCTGCATTGCTTGAAAGATGATACTCAACACGTAATATTTAACATTTAGCAAAAGGAACTTTTATTATGACGTTATTAAAAAAGATGCTCATTGCTACATCCATGGTTTTGTTTACTTCAGTAGTTAGTGCAGAAACATTTCCACTAGGTGATGTAACCGGTGATTCAGTTTTTGGCGTTAGTAATGATGTTACAGGAACGTTTTCGGACGAGGCTACGTTTACACTTAGTTCGGCGTCTGGTTTCGATGCGGCATTGTTTAATTTGTCGTTTTCTACATACAGTGCGATTACAGATTTTACCCTAACAATTTCAAGTGGAGCGTCTACAATTTTAACATTGATGCCGACTTCTGTTGTAGAAACAGCAAGCTTTACGCTTGCTGCAGGTAATTATTTAATTTCCATCACTGGTAATACCGGAGCTGTTGGAACTTATGACTTTACTGTATCACCTGTACCAGAAGCATCTACCATTGCGCTGTTCATGAGTGGTTTAGGTTTTATTGGCTACGCAGTTAGACGACGTCGCAAACTGTAAAAGTCAATTAGCCCTTCGGTATTGTACTATCAAAAAAGCGCAGTCACATTATGTGTTGCGCTATTTTTGTTGCTGATTTCCTATCAGACTACAGAATAGAAATGCAACGCCTATTGCATTCAATCAATACGCAAACAATATGAAAAGGAACCCTTTAATTACTACATTTCTCTATAAATAATAAATTTTTACGTTAATTCGTAGTACTAAGAATGCAGCAAACTAAAATACAAGGATAAGTAGAGTAAAATGATTGATTTAAATCTTAAACACATCGTAATTTTTTCGTCCATACTTTTATGGTCGTGCAGCAAAGAATCAAACGTTGAAGAGGTAAAAGATTCTAGCCAGGTAGCAGCAAGGGTAGACGCAAAAGAAATTACCGTTCATCAAATTACACAGGTTTTAAAATCCCAGCCCAAACAAAGCGAGTTAGCCAATAGCCAGCTTGTAAACACTGTACTCGATCAACTTATTAGCCAAGAGTTACTGTTCCAACAAGCTCAAAAAATGAAACTCGACCGAGACCCTGACACCTTATTGGCCATTGAAGCCGCTAAGAAGCAAATTATTGTCGACGCCTACTTACGTAAAGTACTAGCATCTTCATCATCAGATATTGTTACCGATGACGAAATAAACGCTTACTTTAAAACCCACCCTAAGTTTTTTGATGAGCGTAAAAAATTCATATACGCTCAATTAGCAGTACAGCTCCCTAAAGAAAGCGAAGAAGATTTAATCCAAAGAATTCATAGTGTAGATAGTATTGAATCGTTAATACCTGAAATAAAAAGCAAACAATTTCCCTACAAATATAACCAACAAATACAAAGTACAGAAAAAATCCCAAAAGTTTTAGTTGAACCTCTTTACAGCTTAAGTGAGGGTGATATAGGGTATTTAAATATGGATGATGGATTATTAATATTAGCCGTAAAAGAAGCCATCGCTGCTCCTGTATCTTTAGAAGAATCACGTTCAGAAATCGAAAAATACTTGTACACCGAAAAACGCAAAGACGATATTGAACAGTTAGTTTTAAATTTGAGGGAAGCTGCTCAAATTGAGTATGTGGGTGAATTTAAACCGATAGATTAGAGTACGCGTTAAAATGAAGGATTTTGCGAGTCGGGTTTTTATAGGCTCCTTATCTTGCTTTATAGCATTTTCGAATGTTGTTAACGCAAGTGAAAAAGGGACTTTTTCAACGTCAGTAGGTACTCAAATTACTTACGATGATAACCTATACAAAATAAACAAAGATTCAGAGCTAATAAGGCAACTGCTTACAGAATATGACCTCTCTGATAAAGTAAGCTCCGTGTTTGTTAGTGCTCAGATGAATTGGGACATTTCTGAGCAAAATTTGTTGGCCGATATAACATTTAGAGACAACAAATATGCTAACAATACTCAACTAGACAATATTGCAAAAGCATATAGTGCAAAATGGAACTGGTATGCTAGCAGGCGCTTCACCGGCTTCCTTTCTTACAAAAACGACACGCAATTAGCGAATTTTACCGATAATTTAGAAGCGGCATTATTGGCTTCCAAAAACCAAAATGACACTGCTGAAATTGCAATGTATTGGCAACTCCATAGCCGTTGGAAAACACGCATAAGCGCTTCGGAAAGTAATACAGATTACTCTGGCGAAAGTCTCGCTTTAAATAATAAAAACACAATACATTCGCAGGCTGAGTTAATTTTTGAAAGTGAAGCTAAGAACAGTTTTTCACTGTTGGTAAGTCAGAGGAACATAGAGTATGAGAATCGCTTATATGTAGAGGGAGACACTACTGACGACGAATATCGACTCTCTACTGTAGTATTATCATCAAACTATCAGTTGAGTGAAAAAAGTCGTATAACCGCTCAAGTAAAGCTACGTAAGTTAACGCCGGAAAATATTACAAGTGCACAAGACTCTGATTTTTCTAATTGGGGGTTTAATGTTAACTACAATTGGCAACCGACTATGTCAACGCAATTAAACGCTACACTTGTTGACGAAATCACGCCATCACAAAATATTAATACTGATTTTCAGCGGTCGCGAATAGCGAGGTTTAGCGCATTATGGCAAGTACTTAATAAAGTGTATTTAGAGTTCGAAGGCGAATATATCAAAAGGCAATTTGAATACAACACTAATACGACTAACGAACTCGACATTGCCGCCAAGAACACTTATAGAAACGCAAGTGTTAGCCTGGTTTACACAGCAAACGAAATTATCGAACTACAAATCGGTTACCGTTTTAACAACCGGCGTTCTAGTCGTTTAGCACGCAATTTTGATTCTAATATAACGTACGCATCGATAATCGCGAGATTTTAACATTTAACAGGCAAGATAATCATGTTCAAAAAAATAGGTTTGATTTTAGTTTTGTGGTGTTTTAGCCAAATGGCTTTATCACAAGAAACTCCAATACAACCCGGAGATGTGCTTAAGGTATCGGTATACGGAAACCCCGATCTCACCACAGAAACAGAGGTTTCAAGTACTGGGTTTATTAATCTTCCCCTGTTGGGCGCTATAGAAATTGCACATTTAATATCAAGTCAGGCTAGCGAAAAAATAGAGCAACGCCTTATAGACCAAAAGGTTTTAAAAAACCCTCAGGTTATCATTGTCGTATTGGAATCAAAAACCAATACTGTCTCTGTACTGGGTCAAGTCAAAGCCCCAGGAAAATACAAAATTAATGCAGGTTCGCGAACATTGGTTGATTTTATTGCTATTGCCGGCGGCCTTAATCCAAACGCATCTAAAGACATAACAATAATTAAAGCAGATTTGCCATCCCCAGCCAATAAAATCACACTCAACATGGAACAAATATTCGTAGACGGAGAAACGAATGTTTTAACCATGAAAAACGCGTTATTACAATCTGGTGATATTATTTATGTGCCAGAAGCACCGGTGTTTTATATCTACGGAAAGGTAAACCGCCCTGGCAGTTTCTTGTTAAAAAGGGAAATGACTGTGGCTCAGGCGATTGCCTTGGGCGGTGGTATTTCAAGTGTGGGAACTACAAGAGGCTTAAGTATAAGGCGCAAATCTAAGGGTGGTAAGTTTATCGATATTAAAGTAAACGAAAATACGCTGATTCAAGCCAACGACACCTTATATATTAACGAAAGTATCTTCTAATAAGAGGCGTAATAAAGCGATGTCATTTACTCTATTTTTAAAAGTAATATGGTCGAGAAAGTGGTTTATTATTGTCTTTGTGGCCATTGCATGTGGATTAGTGGGTACTAAGTCTTTCCTAGCTGTGAAACAGTACAAAGCGAGTGCCTCGCTCATTGTTAATGTTAATGGCAAAGACCCTATTACCGGCGCTATTGTTCCCACTTTAATGCAACCCTCTTTTCTAGCTACTCAGGTTGAAATTATTAAAAGTATTAGCGTTGCACTAAAAGTAGTGAACAACCTAAAATTAAACAATGATATTGAGTTACAGCAAAAGTTTGGACAACTAGAAAACAGAAACACCAGCTTTGATGTCTGGCTCGGGTACGCTTTGTTACAAAACCTACAAGTTGTGCCCTCACGCCAAAGTAGTATCATCTATATAACCTACACCTCAAGCAGCCCCGTGCAGGCTGCCGAACTTGCCAACGCCTTTGCAGAAGCGTTTATTCAAACTAATTTAGACCTCAAAATTAACCCATCGCGAAGAACCGCCCAGTGGTATGCAACACAAGTTGAAAATATAAAGATGGAACTGATAAAGGCAAGAGAGGAACTGTCTAGCTACCAGCAAGAAACTGGCATTCTTTCAACTAATGGAGCCTTTAATGTTGAGTCTTCGCGAATTGCACAATTAAACAGCCAGCTGATAACGTTAAGAAGTACGCTTAGTACACTGGAAACCAAACAAGTTACCTTCAGTAATTTCGATCCGGCCTACCCTAACGCTTCATCGATTTCCGATCCAATGATCGATAGATTAAAAGTGGCTTATATAAATGCACAGTTATCATTTTCTGAAATTAGCAACAAGTTTAGTGAAAATCACCCTAATTATTTGTCTGCAGCCAATGATATGAATTCGAAACGCGAAAGCTTAATTAACGAAATTCAATCGGCCAAGGCCAAACTTACCGCGGAAATAACAGAAACCAAAACGCTTATTGCTAATGTAGAGCAAGCCATTAAAGAACAAACAGAATTAATGCTTAGCAATAATAAACAGCGTGACACGCTTAAGGTGCTTATAAATAAAGTGCAAAACACAGAGAGTTTGTTTAATGCAACTACTCAAAAACTCAATCTTTTCAGGTTAGAGGGAGACTCTTTAGACACAGATGTTTCTATTCTAAATAGAGCATCGCCACCGTTTTATTCAGCCAATTATTCCTTAACAACCAGTGTCATTATTGCCTTTTTGTTTTCGAGTATTATTGCGCTCTTTTTTGTATTAATCATTGAGCAACTGAATAAGCGGATTCGAGATAAAAGTGTTATTGAGGACACCTTTAATATACCGGTACTCGTCGAAATACCAAAAATCAAATAGGGATGTAGGTTGCTAACATGATATCAACGCACGTGAAGAGCGATAGTATTGGGGAAATACTGGTAAAATCTGGTAAATTGTCTTCCGCTGACGTGACCCAAATTACTGAAGAGCAACGCCAGAGCGGAATGTTATTTGGCGATTGCGCTATTAAATTAGGCCTACTCACGCAAACTGACATAGAGCAAGTATTGTCGGAACAGTTTGAATTTTCCTATTTTGATAAAAACTCAGATAAATTTCATAAAACCTTATTAGCAGCTTTAAAACCCGATCACCCCTTTAGTGAACGTATTCGCTTGCTACGAGTACAACTTAGCTTACGATGGTTTAACCAGAATCATTCAATAGCCATATTCGGTGATGATGCGGGAATTGGTACTTCGCTAAACTGTGCAAACTTAGCCATTTCTTTTGCCCAATTCGGCCAAAAAACCCTGTTAGTTGACGCCAACATGCGTAAACCACGTCAACACAGCTTGTTTAAACTTCCCAATACGCTGGGTTTATCTCAATTATTAGCCGCCAGAAGTGATTTTAACGCTATTCACAACCTTAGCTATTTAAGAAACCTAAGTGTACTCACCAGCGGTCCGCTGCCCCCCAACCCCGTAGAGTTGCTCGGTCGCCCTGAAATGAGCAAATTAGTAACACACTTAGACAGTAACTACGACGTGGTTATTTATGACTGCCCCAGTGTAAAAGAACACAGCGACGGCTTTATTTTAACCAGTTTAATAAAAGGCGTAGTGATAACCAGTAAGCGTCATCATTCAAAACTGTCTAACTTTGCGCAAATTGTAGAAAAAGTCGATTTAAGTGGCGGTAAGCTAATAGGCGCCATAATTAATGGTTTTTAGTCCTCTTTTACTTAAAAATAGGTAACGGCAGTGACCTTTAAAAGCTTTTTAACGTTAGCCATTATTAGTGCATTAATTGCTTGCATGATGAGCCAGCTATTCATTGATTCAACATTAACCAATGTTACGAGCACACTGATTATTGGGTTAACTACATGTGCCACATTAGCGTATCTTTATTGGATTGATGCTTACCGCAAAACACCAATATCCGCTTTAGTTATATTAGGGCTATTATTTACAGGGTTATTTGGCGCCCTATTGTTTCAAACTCTTTATTGGAACCCGGTGGTTAAGTATCTATATAACCCTGTTTTGACTTTCGCCAGGTTGGCGTTTTACTTATTGATTGCCATTACCAGCCACTATATTTATTTAACGATATTTCATAACAATGAGTACACTACCAAAACGTCTTCTATTAGCCCAAGAGGTATTCTAGCTAAGCTTGGATTGTACACCATACCCTCGGTCTACACCGTGTGGGTATTGTCTTTCATCGGTGTTTTTGCACTTATTGCAGCTAAATTATTACCAGGCACACTTGGAAGAGCTGTATTAAATTTGAGTTTTTTAATGTGGTTTCCCTTTTTTATAGTTTTTTATATCTATAAATTTGGTGAAGAGTATGCTTCTTCTCGCAAGCAATATATGTATATCACGCTTTTTTTTATATTAATTGCAGCGATGGGTATTGCCTTTAATTCGCGAGGTTTAATCGTTTCTGGCTTAGTCAATTTATTTTTAATGACACTCATTGTATTGCTTAACAATAAGCAAAAGTTTAGCTTTGGTTTTTATATTAAGTTTTTAAGTGTGTTACTCATAGCATTTGGGTTGCTAAAACCTTTTTCGGAATTTTCAGATGCTATGCTAGCTGCACGTTCAGACAGGGGCGAACTCACCTCGCTTGAAATGCTCGCGAATACCATCGATATATACTTAAATTCATCTACTACAGAGTTGGTTAATGAAGAAAAATATATTGAAAATAAAATATATTCAAACTACGACGAAGATTACATCGAAAACGGCATATTAACACGTTTTGTCCTCACCAAATTTCATGACAACGCGCATTATTACGCGTCTATGCTAGGTGATAGCGGTAAAGCAGAAGTTAAAACTCATGTGGAAAATAAGATTATTGCTATTTTGCCGCAACCCTTGCTGGATGCACTTGGTGTTCAATTAAATAAGATGGAAATTATGAACAGCACCACAGATATTTTAGTGCACGAGACCGCTGGTCTTAGATTAGGCGGGCTAAAAGTGTCTTCGGCATTTACCGATCTTGAGGTAATATTTGGATTATTTGCGCCACTTGTTTTTTTAGTAATGGCTTTACTCTTCTTTTATGTCATAGAGTTATACATCATTAATCATAGAATAGAAGGTATTTTGATTTCATTCCCGTTGTTCGCAAATGTTTCAGATTATGTTTTGTTTCAATTACCCATAAAAAGTATACAAGGTATAGCAACTTTAATAGGACGGAATTTTCTTGAAGATGTGCTGATTTATCTTTTAGTAACGTTTGCGATTGGGTTAGTTTTTACACCATTTAGATACTATACTAAAAATTAGTATTTACTATCGTGTTTAACCACGTGCTTTTTTGTAATTTGGTGAAACGTCGCGCCCCCGAATAAAACAGGATATCACTTATGAACAGTATTCTATCCACAGCCCTTGCAAATATTCTCAAGCTATTGGGCTTGTACTGTCTTCTTAGCTGCATTTTCGCTGCTGCGGCAAATGCGAGTAGCACTGAAGAAGATTATTCAGCGAAAGAGGTCCGTCGCGCACAACTAATGGAATGGGCACAAGCAAAATACAAGGCATCCAATCATTTAACACGAAAACCCTACTGGATTTTAGGTGATACCGCGGTAAATGGTTGTAAGGCTGAGTATTCAAATTATATGGTGGATTTTAAAAATCACTCTAATGATGACGGTAAAACAGTTGGCAGCTTCATATTACCCGCCATAGTACGCTATTTGTATCAGTTTGAGCATTGTTTAAGTAAACAAAATATTGCGGTTTTACAAAACTATGTAGCACAAGGGCCTTGCTGTGAAAATAATGAATATCTTGGTCATGGTACGCTGAATCACGCAATTCTTAAAGCCAGTTCATGGTACCTGCTTGCTCAGTATTTCAATAAAGACGCTTGGATTAGAAAAAACAAAGGTAAATACACAAGTAAAGAAATACAAAGTGAAATCTATGACAATTTAATAGCACGTTTTAACCGACATATACAAGCTGGACACTTCGAGATGGCCTCGCCGAATTATATAGAAGCCAACTTTTTTCCACTGTTAAACCTAATAGACTTTGCTGAAGATGACACTATTAGGTCACTGGCCGAAGGTGAAGCGAATATGACGTTAAGTTACCTTAAAGCAAACTCGTTTAAGGGTAAGCTTATACCGCCTTTAACGCGCCAAAATACTAATGAACTCAACAGCTCTGAGAAAAATTATAGTAGACTTACTTACCAGTTGGGGCGCGATAAACGCTTGTATTGGTACTACTTCGGGCCAGAACTACCTTTAACACTGGCTGATTTTAAATCTCACAAGTCACCGAGTTTGTGGGTATTTTATATCCTTTCCGATTGGCAACCTGAAATATTAAATTTTCCATTAAATACATTAAGTTATTCAAACGGTGTCACTGAAACTGAAATCCCCTCGTTTTCTAACTGGGGGGAAAATAAAGGTACTGAAATATTTTCGCGGAGTTACATTGGCGAAAACTATGCCTTAGCCTCTTCAAATGTGCGGTATTTTCCCTATCATTACAGTGGCGAGCTTGTAGAATTTGGCATACTGGTCGACTCTGACAACCTATTTAATCAAATAGACTGTACACAACCCTACTGGCATAGTAATTACTCGGTAGAAATTAATAACAAATACAAAACTCGTTGGCTTGATAGAAGTTCTCCCTTTATGCAGACCTACGTAGTGGATAAACACAATATGTTGTTTATCGCCAATATTCCCCCAAAAGACCCTTTCACAAAATACAATACCAGATTCACTAAGACGAGAAGCTCTCGTGTTAATGAGCTCGCTCAATTTGTGCGGTGTAGAATTCCTAAAGGTTTTGATGCCATAGATAAATCTGACCGTCTAATTAAAATAAAAGAAGGAAACACGTATATACAAATTATGTCATTAGATCAGATTTTCGCATATGAAAATGACGACTATTATCAGTACTTCACCTTGAAGGGCGGAAAATCTGCAATGCATTTCTTTGTAACGGATGAAGTTTCATCTATGGCTGAATTATCTAAGGAGGCTAGTCAATATAATGCAAACTTTTCGCCAGAGAAAGCACAAATTGTTCTTGATATTCAAGAACAAAAACGTCAAATTAAAATGACATACAATAATGTATTGTATAAAGATTCAAAATCCAAACTGGCACAAAGAGAAATTTTATACGAATCAATTCCGCTCATTGAAGAGGAAACAAAATAATGGATAGGGTATGATTCTCGCAGAATATAGAACCACAAACTATGCAATACTGTTTTTTCTGCACATAATTGCTGCATTTTTTTATGTGCCTTTTTTTATTGATCTCAGTATTAATGGGGCTTGGTCTAACCCTGCACATTCCCATGGCCCTCTTGTCCTATTCGCCTCTTTATTTTTGATTTTTCAGAAAAAGAGTAATATTGCCGCTTTGAATACGGAGACTATTTATCCCACTTGGGGAATATTGTTTTTCGTAAATGCATTTTTCTTATATGTGCTTGGCGGCTTTACTGATATGGTTCACTTTAAAATACTGAGTTTTATATCTGTATTCTGTGGCATATACACCTATATTTTTGGGTTTCGTGTAATTAGAACATTACTCTTCCCTATCTTTTTTATGTTTTTGATGATCCCCATTCCAGGTGTAATTTTGGACCCATTATCCAGTTTTCTAAAATTACTGGTGAGTGATGTATCTGTTGATATTCTTTATTATCTGGGCTATCCCGTTGCGCAAAATGGTGTGGTGATTATGGTGGGCAGTTACAAGCTTTTTGTAGCTGATGCCTGCTCTGGTATGCGAACTTTGCTTATGCTAGAGACGCTTGGCGTTTTATATCTCTATTTAGTTCGCCACCCTTCACATATCCGAACGATTGGCTTGGCTATACTAATAGTCCCTATTTCTATTTTCTCCAATATCCTGCGGGTTATTATGTTGATATTAATTACATTTTATTTTGGGGATGCTGCGGGGCAAGGCTTCATGCACGATTTTGCGTCATTAGCTCTGTTTATATTTGGAATAGCGCTAATGATCACCACTGATTCGATTTTACGCTTAATTTCACAGAAGTCTAAGAGGGCGACACATCAATGATATCATTATCTGTAAAACAGGGGTTGTCGTTGACAATCATGGTATGCTTGCTAGCCTCGCAATTCTATGTTGCCAAAATTGTTATTCCTGAAAAAGAATGGTTTGAACATATCGGTCAACCCAACTATGAAACTCTAATGCCCGAACAGTTTGGGAATTGGGTGCGCCTTAAAGACAACTATACAAAAATTACGCTAAGCCCTGAAGTTGAGGAAAAGCTTAATGAATTGTATTCGTCAACAGTAAACAGAATATACAAAAATACACTGACCCAAAACATCATTATGGTGTCACTCGCATATGGCAATGACCAAATGTTTCCAAATCAGGTACACCGCCCTGATGCTTGCTACCCTTCTCAAGGTTTTAAGATTTCAGACCGAACATCGCAAACACGTAACTATAAAAACACGCCATTACCGGTAAACACGTTAGTTGCGACACGGCAGTTTAGAACGGAAAACGTGATCTATTGGATTCGTATGGGCAATGGACTTGTAAGCTCCACCATGAATATGCATTACAACCGTATATATCTTGCCGCAAACGGTTATAAGGCTGATGGGCTCTTGTTTAGAGTATCAGAAATATCCAATGACAGCTTGACATCATTTGATGTTCAATTTAACTTTATAGATGATTTTTTAGACAGTCTAAGCGTCGAAAATCGCAAGTTCTTTTTAGGCGGTTTTTAGTAAAAAATATAATTGACAAGGAAGTCTGATGAAAATCTTGCACGTCATCACCTCTTTAAATTTAGAGCAAGGGGGGCCAGCGCAAGGATTGCGAAATATTACCTCGCACTATGCAGCGCTTGGCGCAAAAGCGACAGTGTTGACAATGGACGAGGCTAACGATGACTTAGGTTCTGTTGACCACCTTACTGTAATTACAATAGGCAAAGGTAAAGGTACCTTTTGTTATCACCCAAAACTTATCAAAAAGCTAAAGAGTATCGCTGCAGAATTTGATGCAGTAATTGTACATGGGTTGTGGCAATACCATGGTCATGCAGTGCGCCAAGCACTCAAGCATACCAATGTGCCTTACTATGTTTTCCCCCATGGTATGTTAGACCCCTATTTTAAACATGCGTACCCGCTTAAACACCTTAAAAAGAGTGTGTTTTGGTATTTATCGCAATATGCCGTTTTGCGAGACGCTAAAGCTGTATTATTTACTTGTGAAGAAGAAAAGCGCTTAGCTGAGGCGTCCTTTTCGCGCTATACAGTCAACCCGGTTGTTGTTAATTATGGCACTAATATTACGCCTATTGCACAGCAGGCGTCTGAGGATGCGTTTTACAGTAAATACCCTGCACTTAAAAATAAACAAATATTTCTTTTTTTAAGCCGTATACACGCAAAAAAAGGGTGTGACCTTTTAATTAAGGCCTTTGCGAATGCGCTTCAGAAAAATACCAATATTCACCTTGTTATGGCAGGCCCAGACCACACAGGCTGGAAATCAGAACTCGTTGCAATAGCAAAATCAATGAATGCGGATACCCATATTACCTGGACGGGTATGCTCAAAAATGAACTTAAATGGAGCGCCATTAAGGCTGCTAATGTATTTATTTTACCCTCTCACCAGGAAAACTTCGGTATATCCGTAGCCGAAGCCCTTGCCTTAGGTACGCCCGTTTTAATTTCCAATAAAGTTAATATTTGGCGAGAAATTGAAGAAATGAAAGCGGGGCTGGTTGAAGACGATACATTAGCAGGCACAGAAAACCTGATTTCGCGCTGGATGGCGCTAACAAACGAAGAAAAATCAACCATTCAGCAGAATGCGGAAAAATGTTTTGAACAAAAATTCGATATTAAACAGGCGTCAAAAAATATTATTACCCAAATAAAAAGTGATTTGCGTCATGATTAAACAAGGCATTAATCCTTACACGCAGGCCAGCTTTAGTTTGCAAAATCGCTTGGCCAGATTGATTTGGGGCATGACATATTTAATTTTTATTAAGTTCAGCCCGCGACCAATGCATAGATATCGCGCATTTTTGCTAACACTCTTTGGTGCAAAGTTAGGGAAAGACTGTCACATCTATCCGACCGCAAAAATTTGGGCACCTTGGAACCTTAAAATGGAAGACGAAGCCTGCATTGCCAACGATACCATCATTTACAACATGGCAATGATTACTATTGGAGAAAAGGCTGTGGTGTCACAAGGGGCACATTTGTGTTGTGGAACCCACGACTATACGGATAAGAACTTTCAACTCTACGCCCTCCCTATCACCATTGGCGCTAATGCATGGTTATGTACTGAGTGTTTTGTTGGACCTGGCATAACAATTGGTACAGGTGCTGTAATAGGTGCGCGTACAGTGCTATTTAAAGACGCTGAAGCGTGGGTTATATATGCAGGCAATCCTGCAAAAGCTATTAAAAAACGCATTATCAAGAACTGAGTAGGATAGACTTCTTATGCCTTCAATAACCGTGCAAATACTCACTTACAATGAAGAACAACACATAGAACGTGCTATAAATTCGGTAAAATCTTTCGCTTCGCAAGTAGTATTAATTGATTCTTACTCTACGGATAAAACCGTAGAACTCGCAGAATCTATGGGCGCTATAGTTCTGCAAAACAAATGGCACAACAATTACGCGCGTCAATTAAATTGGGGGTTAGACAACGCACCTATAACAGGTGAATGGGTAATGCGATTAGACGCCGATGAATATGTGACTCCAGAACTTGCTGAAGAAATAAAAAATAAAATTAACCATATAGAAGCGAACATTAACGGTATTTATATGCGCCGTAGAATCCACTTCGCAGGCAAATGGATGAAACATGGTGCCACCTACCCCATGTGGATGTTAAGGCTATGGCGCAAAGACTATGGTAAATGTGAAAATCGATGGATGGACGAACATATTGTGCTCTCAACGGGAGAAACAATACGTTTTGATAACGACTTTGTTGACGATAATTTAAATTCATTAACATGGTGGACCACAAAGCATAATCATTATGCTACGCGAGAAGCAGCTGATTTGTTAAATCATAAATATAAATTTATGGCATCAGATACTAGAGATGATGAAGACAAAGAACAAGCTATGTTTAAGCGTTGGTTAAAAGAAAATATTTACACAAAAACCCCCTTGTTTGTTAGGCCGTTTTTTTATTTTTTTTATCGCTATATTATTCGATTAGGATTTTTGGATGGTTGGCGTGGATTACAGTGGAATTTCCTACAGGGGCTGTGGTATCGTTTTCTTGTTGATGCAAAAATATACGAAGTAGAAAGTAAAATTAAAGATGCTAAGGATAAGTGTTTGGCAGTGGAAACTGTTGTAATTGCCGAATGGGGACTAAAACCACCTAGGGCGAACTGAAAGTGAAAATTCTAATCGTTTCAACTAATTATTCACCAGAAATTACGGGAATTGGAAAATATTCTGGAGAAATGGCAACATGGTTAGCAAGTGAAGGTAATCAAGTAAAAGTTATTTGCGCACCTCCTTATTATCCAGAGTGGAAGATTAATGAAAATTATTCTTCTTGGAAATATTCAAAAGAAATTAGAGATAATTTGAGCGTGATACGCTGCCCAATCTGGGTTCCTGAAAAAGTATCTGGCTGCAAGCGAATTATTCATCTAGCCTCATTCGCAATAGCAAGTTTTCCCGTTGTTTTTAAACAAATTTTTTGGCATCCAGATATTGTCATATGTATTGAACCTCCTATTTTTAATAGTGTAGGCGCACTAATGACAACTAAATTGTGTAACGCTAAATCAATACTACATATTCAAGATTTTGAAATAAACGCTGCATTCGATTTAGGAATTATTAAGTCAAAGCGTTTAAAAAAAACGATTTTTAGGTTCGAGAAATTTTTACTTAAAAGGTTTACTAAGGTTTCGTCGATATCTCGCTCAATGATGCAGCTTTTAAATAAGAAAGGCGTACCAGCATCGAAGCAAGTCATGTTTCCCAATTGGGTTGATACGCAATTTATATCACCCCGTGAATATTCTACCTACCGAAGACGTTTGTCTATAGACCACGACAAAGTAGTAGCGATGTATTCAGGTAATATGGGAGAAAAACAAGGCCTTGATATCATCATTAATGCAGCAAGAAACTTACCGGATATCACTTTTGTTATGTGTGGTTCGGGCTCAGCGTTATCACGTTTAAAAGCCGCTTCGACCACACTGAATAATATAATATGGCTACCACTACAACCTTACGAAAACCTATGTGACTTTTTGAACTTAGCTGATATACATTTATTACCGCAACAGGCTGGCGCGGCAGACCTGGTTATGCCTTCAAAATTAACTGGCATGCTGTCTTCAGGTACCGCCGTTGTCGCCACCGCAGACGTAGGGACTGAGATCCATAACGTCATTAAGGACAAAGGATTAGCCGTGAAGCCAGGAAATACGTCAGAGTTCATCTCAGCTATTCGCCATTTAGCTGACAACCCTGATTTAAGAGCTACTTTTGGCACTAACGCTAGGATCTATGCTGAATCATTTCTAAATTACGAATCGATTATGAAGAAGTTTTACGTGGAATTAGAAGCAATGCTTGTGAAACAGAGACATACACACAATATCGCTCCTAAGACCTAATCGGTTAAACAAGTAAAAGTGCCTATTAGTGGGTGAAAGATATCACCATCGGAAACGAAAAATGAAGATAGTATTACTCACCCACCCTACCTTTATGCATAGCAAGAGCATGCCTCGCTTCGCTGCTATGCTTAAGTCTGGCTACGAAAAATTAGGGTATGATGTTAGCACCTTATCACCCTCTCCGCTTTTTTTTAAATTGGGTAAATGGCTTCCTAAAATTGCGAAATGGTTAGGGTATATAGATCAATATATAATTTTTCCAGCGCGATTAAGAATACTATTTGCAGTGAAGAAGCCACGGAATACTGTATTTGTTTTCTGCGATCAAGCTCTCGGCCCTTGGGTACCTATTTTAAAAAAGTATCCCCATGTCATTCACGTGCATGATTTATTGGCATTAAAATCTGCACTTGGATACGAAAAAACAAATAAAACCAGTTGGAGCGGAATACTGTACCAAAAATACATCAGAAAGGGGTTTGAGCAAGGGAAAAACTTTATTTCGATTTCAAACAAGACCAAACAAGACTTGCAAAGTTTAAGCAACATCAATCCAATTATTTCGGAAGTGAGATACAATGGCCTTAATTACCCCTATCTACCTTTTCCAAAAAATACTGTCGAAAATATTTTTGAAACAAACTCCATTAAACTAAGCCACAAAGCCTACCTTTTTAATATTGGTGGTAATCAATGGTATAAAAACCGATTAGGGCTGTTCTACTTATACCAGCACTACGTACGCAGATGCGACGTTTGCTTACCTTTGGTGATAGTAGGCCCACCTGCAAACAATGAAGAAAAGGCAGTCATTGATAAAATTAGAGAATTTGATAAGTCTGCTGACGTAGTCTTCTATTCTGATATTGGTGTAGAGCTTTTGAATGCCTTGTATTCTGGTGCCCGATGTTTATTGTTTCCGAGCCACGAGGAGGGGTTTGGTTGGCCTATCATTGAAGCGCAAGCATGTGGCACCTGTGTACTCACTACGGATTCTGCTCCTATGAACGAGATTGCAGGCAAACACAGTTTATTATTCTCTTCAACTGAAGGCTTTAGAGATGGTCATATTGACGATTGGGCACATGAAAACGCTAAAAAACTTCTAGATTTTTTACGTTTAGACGAATATAGCACCCAACAACTTGAGCAAAAATGTACTGACTGGGCAGCTAACTTTAGTGAAGATAATACCTTGAAAGCCTATTTATCGGTTTATGAAAAATCCATGGAACAACACAGGCAGAGTTAGCCACCGCCCCAAAAAGAATAAAGCATTTAATAAACACTAAAGATAAAGAACAGAAAGCAGATACTTGAATACTTACTCACATAAACAAAAATTACAACTAAGATTAGGTTTTAATAATCGCATCTATTAATTTTTTCATTGTCTCAATATTTGAGTAACCCGAATTCTTGCAGCGAAGAATGCCTCTTTCAACAATAGCCTTTCGTTCTTCTTCGTTATTCAAATAGTATCGGCATTTTTCTAAAAGCTCTTCATCTGAAGAAAAGAATTCTGCCTCTTTACCTTCTTCAAACAAAGCTAAATGTTCGTCCGTTCTTTCAGCTAGCATAAACCCGCCACACGCCGGTATTTCCATAGTTCTGGCAGTTTGTTTATCAAAATTAATTTTACGCAAAAAACACAAAGATATCTTGAAGGCGCTTAGCGCTTTGGGATAATCATCTGAGTAGACACTGGGTGCAATCGTCAAATTAGGCGAATAATTTTTGTAGTTGTTCCATTCTCCATCACCAAAGACAGTTACTCGCAATCCATTATCTACCAAGAAAAGTATGCTTTCACACCGCTCTTGTTCCCACATTCCAATAAAGCCTATATCAGCGCCTAACCTATCAACTTCTGATTTGCTTAACTTCCTTGGGTAATGAAATTCACTATTGAAGGTTTTATTTACAAAAATTACTTGGGGTGCGCCCAATTCATACATTGCTTCAACAAATGAGGATTTAGTAGTTATATGAAAATCATATAAATTTATACAACCGAGATAATTTTCACTTTGATTATGCCTTAATGCCATATTGTCGGGAGAAAAGCTGACGATTTTAGCTTGTGGATTAACTTTCTTTATAAAAAGTAACGTTTTCTTATTTATAGTTATGCCTTTATCTATCCACACTAGATCATATTGATTATTTGTTACTAGATTCACTATTTTACTATTTGCACTGCTCGAATCAGGCAACTTTATCGGCAAGCCAAAGTTGAAAAGCTTGTTGACAACTCTATAGTAGGTAGTTGTGTCAGCCGAACAATCTACAACGTCAACATTTTGGTAATTTTTTTCAATAGCATTGTGCCTATGAAGCGACGTATTGCTGATTTTATCAAACCAACCCACAGAAAGTATTTTCATAATTTATAGCTGACTCAAAAATTTTGTGAATTGTTCGCCGTAGGTATCCCACCCACCCAAGGACTGCACCTTTTTTAGCGCTTTTTCACTCATATCATTTCTTAATTCAGGTTGATCCAACAGCGCTTCAAATGCCTCTAATATCGCTTGAGAGTTACGTATGGGGACTCTGAAACCCTCGTTCGAATGCTCAAATAAGTCTTCGCTACCCGCATTTGGGGTTGCGATAACCGGGCAACCACAGGCTAGCGCTTCGCCTTGAACCATAGCTAAGCCTTCTTCAATAGAGGGTAAAACAAAAACGTGATGTGAGCTGTAGTAATCTTTTAGTTGTTGGTTAGCAACTACTCCCTTGAATTCAACGCGAGTTAAGTCGTAATTTTTTAATCTCGATTTTACTGCTTCTTCTATGGTGCCAATAACAGTAAATTTTTTGTTTTTACACTTTAAATTCTGGAATGCTTCTAGGGCATAAAAGAACCCCTTTCTAATACTTGCCATACCCACCCATAACACAGAGAAAGAGTTACTTTCGGGTTCTTTAGTCTTAGAAAAACGTGCTAAATTTGCACCATAGGGTATTTTTATAAGTTTATTTTCGGGAATACCTTTTTCCACAAAACTGTTGTACACAAACTGTGAGGGCACTGTTATATAATCGGCGCATTCATATTCGACACACTCTCGGCTCATTATTTCGGTACTATTTTCCCTGAACCTAACCCCCCAAATAGCATGTTCATCTCTTAATAAATCATTTTGAAATTCGATGTGCGATGACCCTCGATCACAAATCCATGTTCCACCCAACTGTTGATTTGCTCGGCCTGCGTTTTTCGCTGTACCTGACAAAGCCACAAGAACACTCGGCTCTTTTAGTTTAGAAAGGATATATCTGTCGAACGTCACTTTATCCAGAAGTCGCCATTTATCATCTAAATTTTCATACTTATTTAGCCCAAATTTGCTACGGGCCATATAAGGAGCATGAATCCAAGGGAAAGAAACAATTTTTTTAGCAGGGATGCCCTGTTCGTCTTTTAACTTAAACTTAGGGTATCCGGTATAAATCTTACCTAAAAGCCCGCTTTTTTCTAATTGCCTTGCTAAATGAAAATGATGAAAACGACCAATAGTTGCTTGTATAACTTCCATAATATCAACCCCACTAGTTCCTAATTGTCCTTAATAGTGTTTTTCAGTACTTCCTGACCATACTAAGAGTTAAGCTACTACGATAACCATTTTTCAACTAAATAGCCGGATACTCAAAATATGGAAAAGTTTGGCCTATAGTTGCTAATACTACTTTGCCTATAAATGCGCTTTAATATCAACCTATTTTTAGCCAAAAAATAATATTTTACTGTTTAAGGAAAAATGAAACTTGTTACTTTTTACGTAACTAAACATGTCTCTATGACGAAAACTAGTTTCTTAAAATTTTTGACTGCTAAACAAGGACCCGTCTACACCATTTCGCGCATTGAATTACGACTGGAAATTTTATTCTTGTTGTTTTAATGTAGATATTACACATTTGAATAAATATATTTAATGATGTGCTTGGCAGTTATTCTTCTTTTAATCTGGCTTAATCATACTCTAAAGAACTTAAAACGGTAAACCATACATTTTTACAGGCTATGCTAGTGCTTTTTGAACGGACACTATAATAAATAAGGAAAATATATGTTTAAATCAGATCACATTATTTACATTCAGATGCAAAAGACTGGGTGCACTCATATTGCCTCCTTGCTATCAAGTTTATTCAATGGCGAGCAAATTGGAAAACATAATGCTGCACCAGCAGATGATATAACACAAAAAGACAAGTTCTTTTTGTCGTCAATCCGTAACCCTTGGGATTGGTACCTATCACTATGGACATATGGCATTCAGGGCAGCGGAGGTCTAAGAAATAGGCTGACTACGCGAAACCTGACCCGCAGTTTATCCCAGACCATGAAAAATCCGACTGAAAATTATCGTAGCCTTTTTGATGAATTAACAAAGGACGTTAAATTGTGGGATAACCTTTATAGTGATAGTAACGATATAAATTCATTTCGAAAGTGGTTAAAGCATATACACGAACCAAGTAATAGTCGCTACTTAGGTGAAGGCTACGGAAACACAAAGATTTATAGCTTCTGTGGCTTCATGACATACCGGTATCTTTATTTATGTTGTCAAAATATCGATTCACTAAAAGCATCTACCACAGTTAACAGCTTTAAAGATCTTGTTCAGTTTGACCAAGACAACTGTTATATCGACTTTTTTGTTCGACAAGAGTCATTAGAAGATGATTTTTGTGAAGCTATTGAAAAGGTACGCAGTCTTTCAGATGAAGATAGGGCACTCATCTATGAAGCAAAAAAAACTAACACATCTAAAAGAAAACTCTTAATATCAGACTACTATGATGACGAGACTATAGACCTCATTCTCACTCGAGATGCGCTATTGATTGAAAAGTTTGGCTATAATCCCCCTCAACTAACATAGGTGACCTGGCGGAGCCCTATATCAGTATAGGGCTCTCTAAACATAGTCTGCCTGAATTGCACTTTTTGCAAACGTATTACTAAATCCAGCATCAAGTGCAATTCATCGTTAAACAACGACAAGGCGAGCAACAGCCTGCTGACGGTTCCCTTAGATCGGCAAACTATCTATAACTATCGGAAGTACCACTATGAATTACAAGCTACTTGTCAAAGGGCAATAAGACCTGAAATCAACCTAAATACGGAAAAATTTCATTAGAAAACAGCTGAAAAAGGCATAGCAATATGAGTATTTAAAATTATGGAGTAATTAAACTACGGATAGTCACTGCTTTAATGGTAAAGATGAATTCAACGTCAAAAATAATTGGATTAATTTTGAATCATTATAGCCTTTTCACATTAAGATACATATATTGGATAGAAAACATCTAAAATCTAATTTAGATAAATTAAATATTTATTTTCCATCCAGATCTAATTAAAATAAAAAGTAGCCCAAAAATTAAGTTTCAGAATTGTTTCATTTACGTTAAATTTTAAATAACACCTAAAATTCATTAATATTTATCTAAGCAATTAACCCTGAATAAAAGAATAAGCAGATGAAAAAAACTCGTTCTTATACAGAAATTGAAGGTATGCGCGGTATACTTGCAGTGATAATTGTGCTGTATCATTTTGGATTAGAGTCGTTGGTTTCACAAGTATCTAGTGGGCTAATTTCTGAATCTTACTGGGGAAATGCTGTCGATTATTTTTTCATAATAAGCGGGTTTGTATTAGGCGTATCTCAGTCTAAAAATCCTAAAACATGGTTTCAATTTACAAAATCGAGGTTATTTCGTTTACTGCCAAGCTACATATTCTTGATTATAGTTTTTTCACCTTGGTATATTGATCATTGGATTAACAATATACCAGATATATTACTTTCTATATTTGGACTTGCATACCCTTTTGGATATACACAATGGAATGGTGCAAGTTGGAGTATGTCGGTTGAACTTTACATCCCTATAATCGTAGCTCCTTTACTTATCCCTATACTACAATTAAAAAATATTAAGATTTTAGTATTTCTTTCTTCATTAATAGCAACGTCTTTTATGGCTATTAGTGATCCATCAACTGAGCTACCTTTAGGGTTCGTAAGAGGATTTTTTGGTATCTTGTTAGGTTATACACTCTATGGGATAGTAAAAGAATATCCAAATTTAGCTATACTCCCATTCGGCCAGCACTCTACCTTAATATTTTTTTCATCATATTTAGTACTTACCCTATTATCAGATATTTTTAATCCAGTGGGTTTTATCATCCCAACTTTGACTGTGCTATCGATATTGTCGAGTGAAGGGTCTAAATCAATTCTTTCAAGTAAACTCCTGATTTGGCTTGGATCATTAACCTATACAATTTACTTGATTCACATGCCTCTACAAAAATCTGTAGTTGATGTACTTGGTAATGACATGGTTGACGGTAATATTTTCATTAAAGCTGTAGTGGGTATTAGCTGTATTATATTTGCTTGGCTTCTTACCAAGTTCATTGAAAAACCATTTAACCGATTTGGGCATAAGCGTTAAATTCATTCTTTCGATAAATAAGGCTGACTCACGCGTCACTCATTGAATCGCAATCGCCGCGAGTCCGCTGCACTTTTTCAGACTAATATTTAAAGCCTTTCAATCTCAATAATCTTTCTAGCTGTTACCCAAAAATCTATGCCTTTGTAACAGTACACGTCACCCTAAACTTTGAATTAATCAACGGTTCTACACAAACATAGATAAATATTGGTCGAAGCAATAAACACTTTCATTTGAGCATTGTCTTCGTCAAATCTACAACTTAATTAGAGCTACCATTCACACTTTCGCGCTGAATTAAACTTACTATACTAATTAGCGCACTATGCAATACCATATACAGGGTGTTGTGGCAGCTGGATATTCAAATTTTCGCCTTAACAACTTCTTTAAGTTTTATTAAGTCTAAAGTCATAAATTCAAATAATATTTTAGCTGCGTTTTGCCCTAGCAGCTTACTACTAACAGGTAAAACATAAAGTGCCAATAATAAGTCTAAAATTAAAGCCCCCAAAGCTGCCCCTGGTAAACCCCAAAAATTAGAAAATACATAAGTCGCGATAACCGAACAAATTGCAGCAAGCAACCCCGAAATAGCCATTTGATAGGGCTGATTAGTCGCTCGAAAGACAATTGTGGAATTCCACCAGAGGGCGTTAAAGCCGATACTAAGAACAAAGACATACCACATAAAAGCAGGTGGATTTAAAACATTTTTTGTCCACACTCCATAAAACCACAAACCAAAAATTGCAAGAAATAGCATACCGATGATAGCCACAAACAAAGTTAGCATCGTCGATACCCTGAAAAGTTGTCTGGCTTTATCCATGTTACCAGCTCCTATTTCAAATTGTAGTTCAGGGAATACACTGCCGTTTATTATAGTAAAAACTTGATTTACACTTCGGGTGAGTGCTCTTACTGTGTTGAAAATAGTGACGCCCTCAGCACCAATTGTTAACCGAACCGCTAATGTGGTTCCCTGAAAATAAATGGCTTGCCACATGGGTGACGCGAGAAAGCCCAATCCTTTCTGAAAAGCTTGTGTAATATCTTGCTTAGATACAGTGGCTTTTTTTAAACGGCCGAGCTTCAAGGTTTTCATTCCTAACAACGCATATATAGGGGTAAAGAGAAGAGAAACAATTAAATTGGCCAAAGCAAACTGGACAATCCCCCCACCGGAAACTAAAACCGCTAAGCCAGCCATTACATTGATAAACGCGTAAACTGTAAGCAAATTTATACTCTTTGCAGCTTTTCTGGCTGCCCTAAAATAAGCCTCAAACAATTGTTGGTAAAAATTTGCTAATCGTGCCAGCATCAAAATTGAAAGAGCGAGCATAGCCTCTTCGGGGTCGAGCAAGGTTTTATCAAATATTGCGAAGTAGTTTAGAATACCAATAATTAGTACTGAAAATAGCATTCCAACAAATATAAAAGTAGAGATTATTACTAAGGCACTCTTTACCATGTTAGCGGCGCCTTGCTTATCGCCACCTGCATAGCGCAACACAAACATATTCGCAGCTGCGTTTCCAAAACCTAGCTGTGAGAATTTAAGAAAACTAGGGATAATGGTTAATGTAAGCCATTCACCATAATATTCGACCCCCCAAAATTGAATAAAAAAAGGTATAAGAAATAACTTATCTAAAACAATAACGCTCTTTTGTAAAAAAGATGCTAAACCATTCGCTAGCAGTTTTCTTTTCAGAGACATGGACTATAACCTGACGTAATTAATACCAGTTTTAGAAGTAATGAACGCTTGAATTTCAAATAAGAATGTTCAATGAATATACTTAAGGTCATTAGCCGATCATCAAAGATTTTGTTTTGTTTAGAGTTTTTAAAAAAACTTCCATATTTATAAAAAATCCCTTTAGTTAAAACGATTCTTAGCTCACATTCAATTTTTTACTTTGATAGATAACACTAGTGATTTTTTATTTAAAAGGCAGAAGTAGTCACTTTCAGTCTTTAATATACATAATTCATGGTTCCGATAGTTTATAAAATTCATCTTTCAATTTTATTAACAAATTCGCATAGCATTAAATTTTAAATTTCCATGGGTCAAAATCATCCCCGCCAGCCTTGAACCAAGCGTCTTTTAGTTTTTCTCTATCAGTAGCCTCTTTTTGATAAACCACGGGGCCGTCAAGCTGCTCAAAATCAAAAATAGCGTAATCTAGATAACAGGCTTGCTCTACCAGAGACCTCTCTTTTTGTGAAACTTCTATTTTTTGAGAAGAAGGTGCTGTATTCAGATGGGCTATATTAATTGAAAAGCCTAATTTACCCTCCAAATAGACGGAGAATTCATCAAGATTATGAAAATTACCAACAAAGTCACTCAATAGTTCACCACTTCGATCTAAGAATTGAAGTGCTTGCAAAGGTGGATATTGGTCCATTCGGAATCGAATAAAGTCCTCGAAGCTATTGATGGTGACCTGGCTGTATTCTTCTGAATGTCTGTGAATTCTTAACCAATGTTTATAACCTGACATCATCCAGCTAACGGGTTCTCGAACAACGCCAAATTTGATGCAAGAATTAAAAAGCTGTGAGGGAATTATTGATTTAGATTTAGAGAGCGAAGTATGAGGGTGGTTTCTAAAATCATAAAACGGATATATCTTTTCCGTTCTCGGGATTCGTCGTATTAATTTGTAAACGATTGATTTTTCTAACGGTCTTGATTTTTTCGCCAACTCGTCAGCAAGACTGGTACTCGCTGTTTTAATGCCTCTCGCAAAAATAAATCCCTGAGATATCGAATAAATCATATTTTAAGACTAGGTTTGTTTTATTAATAATACCGTACTATACAATTGTTTTTTGTGAAAGGGCTAATAATTGTACAAAGGCCGTCTTTGAGGAATAGCTATAATGAAAGTAAATTAGTTCTGTTTGCAGGGGCAGCGCTTTTAGTGGAGTAAAAACCGCAACATTAGCTAAAAGGGAGGACAAGTATGGCAGGCCAAAGCCCCATCAATAAGTGCAGACAAATACAGGCCATTGCACCTGCAAGTAGGTCGTCTAACATGATGCCGGTTCCACCGTGTAGGCGTTTATCCACTACACTAATTGGCCAAGGCTTTAAGATATCGAACAAACGGAACAACAAGAAGCCGATGAATAACGTGGGGGCGGTGATGGGCACAAAGAGAAAGGTAACGAACATGCCAGCTACTTCGTCCCATACAATAGAGCCATGGTCATGCACCTGCATGTCGTCAGCGGTTTTACCACAGAGATAAATACCCACTACGCTGGCAACCAAGGTAAAGGTGATAAATAACGCAACAGGTAAATTGGCACTGAAATAAATAAGTGGGACGGCAGCAAGAGACCCAAAGGTACCTGGCATAAACGGCACAAGGCCACTACCAAAACCCAGTGCTAAAAAGTGCACTGGATTTCTCATGCTGACTCTAGCGCGATATTCTTTTTGCATTAGAAATTGTGCTCATAGCCTTTGTCACGTTTTGGCGTGTAAGGTTTCTCGCCCTTAAACAAAGACAAGTTACTCGAATGGCCTGATAGCTGCCCAATGCAGGTAGCTTTAACGTTGGTGCTGGCCAAAGAGGTTTCTAAATTGCCTTTCTGTTCTTCACTGACGGTAAAGATAAGTTCGTAATCATCACCTGCACTTAAGGCATACTCTATCGCCGTATCGTTATCTACAGCACTGGTGATAGCACGTGACAAAGGAAGTCTGTCCACATGAATATTGGCCCCGCAGCCAGACGCGGTCAGAATATGATTGAGATCGGAAAGTAACCCATCTGAAATATCAATACACGATGTGGCAATACGGCGCAAAGCAGTGCCTACGGCGACACGCGGTGTTGGGAAGTAATGACGATTAATCAGCACATCTCGCGCTTCGCCCTTCACTTCTAACGTGTTTTGCAAAATATCCAACCCTGCGCCTGCGTCGCCTAACGTGCCTGTCACGTAAACCCAGTCTCCGGGGTTCGCGCCACTGCGGGTTAACTCAGACCCTGGAGGAATGAACCCTTGGGCCGTAATGGTCATCGACATGGGGCCTTTCACAGTGTCGCCACCAATAAGCTGTACAGAATAATACTGCGTTAGCTCGTAAAGCCCATCGACGAACTCCGCTAACCAGTCTTCTTTCACTTCGGGTAATGAAAGCGACAAACTGATCCATGCGGGCTCTGCTCCCATAGCCGCTAAATCACTTAAGTTAACGGCGACGGTTTTATATGCCACCGATTTAGCAGGTGCATCAGATAAGAAATGTACGCCACCGACGAGGGTGTCAGTGGTCACGGCGAGTTGTTGATTTTCTGGCACCTTGGTTACGGCACAGTCATCACCAATGCCAATGATCACATCTTTGCGTTTGTAGCCGCCATTAGAAAAATAGCGGCCGATTAGGTCAAATTCTTTCACGGTAATGGGTAAAGCCCTTTGGTGACAGTGGCTGTCACTGGCACACGATTAATTGCGTTCGTCTTTACGTAAAGTGCGAACCGCTTTATCTAATGCGCCATTAATAAACTTATGACTCTCTTCGGCACCAAATGCCTTAGCAAGTTCAATGGCTTCATTAATAATAACGCGATACGGTACATCCATACGCTCTGTCAGTTCCAGCGTAGCAATGCGTAAAATAGCCTTTTCAATGGCATCAAGCTCTTCAGGTAAACGACCTAAATACGGCTTAATGGTTGTGTCTAAATGGCTTGCATTGTGAGCGACACCACGAAGCAATGCCTGAAAATAGGCCATATCCACTTTTTGCATATCATTGCTTGTGGCTAAAGCTAACTCTACTTGCTGGATGTCGTTATGACTCATTTGCCATGAATATACACCCTGAAGGGCAAGTTCACGGGCTTTACGACGAGCTGAAACTTTCACGTATTATTTACCTTAAAGCTTTTCAACAGCATCAATAACGTTAACCATTTCAAGTGCACCAAGGGCAGCTTCTGCGCCTTTGTTACCTGCTTTGGTTCCAGAACGTTCGATAGCCTGTTCAATAGAATCTGTAGTGATAACGCCGAATGAAACCGGTACACCATACTCTAGCGATACTTGTGCTAGGCCCTTGTTGCACTCACCGGCAACAAAGTCAAAATGAGGCGTGCCGCCACGAATTACTGCACCTAATGCAATAATGGCATCAAAAGATTTTTTCTCAGCAAGTTTCTTAGCAACAATAGGCAACTCATAGGCACCGGGAACACGAACCACTGTGATATCGTCTTCATTCACTTCACCATGACGGTCTAGTGTGTCTAACGCGCCTTCTAATAAACTTTCAACTACGAAGCTATTAAAGCGAGCAACAACAATGGCAATTTTCTTACCCGTTGCTCTGATGTTACCTTCAACTACTTGCATGATTTTATTCCTCGAGAAAAACGGCGCGAAGTATACCACAACCGCGCCCAAACTAAATCGATTGTTTCTTTAACTTCAACTATTCGTAAACGGGTACTTTCGCACTCGCGCTAGTCGTGTACGTACTCAACCACTTCAAGACCGTAGCCTGACAATGCATGGTACTTAATAGGTTTACTGAGTAAGCGCATCTTTTGAACGCCCATAGAGACGAGAATTTGGCTTCCCACCCCAATAGTGCGAGAAGACCCCTGCCAATCGGCACCGGCTGGACGTTCCCCTCGGTCTTCAGCGGCAAAGCGGCGTACCTGATGTTCAATATGCTCTTCTTTACCTAATAGCACCAATATCCCGCCCTCTTCTGCAATCTTACGCATGCCATCAGCCAAAGTCATCGAGCGATGAATACCACGGGTAGAGCCAAGTAGATCACTAAACGTATTGTGAAGATGTACGCGCACTAATGTAGGGTTGTCTTCCGTCACTTCACCATTTTTGAGGGCAAAGTGTAATTGGTTATCAATGCTGTCTTTAAATGTATGCAGTTCGAAATCACCATATTCTGTGGGTAAGTGACACTGCGCCACTTTTTCGATAGTGGTTTCATTTAAATTTCTGTACTCAATTAAATCCGCGATGGTACCGATCTTAAGATCGTGTTTTTCCGCAAACTTTTCAAGCTCAGGGCGACGTGCCATTGAACCATCTTCATTGAGAATTTCTACGATGACACCAGCAGGCTCTAACCCTGCTAAACGGGGTAAGTCTACGCCAGCTTCGGTATGTCCCGCGCGGTTTAAAACCCCGCCTTCTTTCGCAATCAGTGGAAAGATATGCCCAGGTTGAACAATATCAGACGCTTTGGCTTCCTTAGCCACCGCCGCTTTAATGGTAACTGCGCGATCTGCCGCCGAAATTCCCGTGGTCACACCCGTAGCAGCTTCAATAGAGACGGTAAAGTTAGTTGAAAACTGCGCTTCATTTTTATCTACCATTAGCGGTAGATTTAACCGTCTACAACGATCTTCGGTCATAGGGAGGCATACTAAGCCGCGAGCATGGGTAACCATAAAATTAATGGCCTCTGCCGTAACGTGCTCAGCGGCCATGATGAGATCGCCTTCGTTCTCACGATCTTCATCATCCATCAGGATCACCATTTTGCCCTGACGAATATCTTCGATTATTTCTTGTGTGGTGTTAAATGCCATAGTGTGTGCTTCTTGTAGGGTTATCTCTTTAAAAATCCATTTTCTGCTAAAAACGCCATATCAATACCTTTGGTATCGGTAGACGCTGCGCTGTCGCCCATCATTAAGCGTTCTAGGTATCGCGCAATTACATCAACTTCTAAATTGACCCGCGTGCCCACTTTATAGGTACTCATGATGGTTTCTTGTAATGTGTGTGGGATTATCCACAGCATGAATTCTGCGCCACTCACTTCATTCACGGTTAGGCTTATACCATCAACCGTGATACTGCCTTTGTGCGCAATGTATTTTGCTAATGATGTTGGTGCTTTTACCCAAAATTCAATGTAATCGGTGTGTTTAATTATCTTGCTAATTTCGCCAACACCGTCCACGTGACCAGACACAATGTGCCCACCTAGTCTATCGGTAGGACGCATGGCCTTTTCTAAATTCACTTTGGACCCAGTGCCATAGTGAGCAAACCCGGTCAGCTTTATCGTTTCGGCTGAAACATCGGCACAATAGTAGTCGGCTCCCATCTCGGTCACCGTTAAACACACGCCATTAGTGGCTATGCTGTCACCTAAAGAAACATCCGTCATATCTAAGGTTGGGGAGGACACAGTAAGTCGAATGTCGTTACCACGGTTATCTAACTTGGTAATCGTGCCTAGGGATTCGATAATTCCAGTAAACATAGTATTCCTCGCGGTGCTATAACGCGCTATTGTTCACGCGATAACGCAATTTCAAATCTTCACCAATGTGACGAGACTCCATCAAAGTCAACGATACAGCTTGGTCAATGGCGGTAAATGGGGGCAAAGATACCATACTTCTTGCTTGGTCACCCAGCAGGATAGGTGCTTGATAACAAATAAACTCGTCTACCTCGCCAGCCTGAAATAAGGCACCACTTAATCCTGGCCCCGCTTCAACCCAAACCTCATTAAACTGCATTGCCCCAAGTTGCAACATGAGATGACTGAGATCAACATTATTGCCCTTGGCATTGACTTTAATGTACTGCCCTTGTTTGGTATCTGCATGGTGTAAGGTAGAGGCAAGGTAAGTAGGGAAACCATCTTTGAAGCATTGGTAGTGGTTGTCTAAGCGAGACTGACCATCCACAATAACACGCACGGGCTGGCGAAGTGTATCAAGGGGATAGGCTGAGAGTTTAGCTTCACTTGGACGCACCAATAAACTGGGGTTGTCGGCCTCTACCGTGCCTGAGCCTGTCAATACTGCACAGCTTTGTGCGCGGTATTTCTGCACATCCTGGCGTGCTTCTGGCCCTGTAATCCATTGACTCACCCCGTTTTTTAACGCAATTTTACCGTCTAAGCTGATACCTTGTTTCACACGTACATAAGGTTTGCCGGTTAGCATTCGCTTTACAAACCCTGGGTTTAACGCACCGGCCTCGGCAGACATTACATCAGAAGTGACTTCAATTCCGGCATTTTGAAGTTTGCGGATCCCGTTGCCACTCACGTTAGGATTTGGATCCGTCATCGCAATCACCACACGCTTTACCTGCGCATGAATTAGCGCTTCGGCACAGGGGGGCGTTCTACCGAAATGGCTACAGGGCTCTAACGTCACGTATGCCGTCGCCCCTTTGGCAAGGCTACCTGCTTGTTTTAACGCATGAACTTCAGCATGAGGTGTGCCCGCTTCGAGATGGGCACCTTCACCCACACAGTGATTGTCTGGTGAGACAATGACGCATCCCACTCTAGGGTTAGGTGACGTAGTGTATAAACCACGTTGGGCAAGACGAATGGCTTTTGCCATCCAATAGTAATCTTGATTGATTGTAGAAGTGTCCACGGCGTATCCTGTGGTTAATCTCCTAGTCTGGCAATTTCCTCACCAAATTCTCGGATATCTTCAAACGAGCGATAAACAGAGGCGAATCTCACGTAAGCCACTTTATCCAGCTCTTTTAACGCTTTCATTATTAAGTTTCCGAGTAGCTCACTGGCCACTTCTCGCTCTCCGGTCGCTCTAAGTTGAGATTTTAATGAAAGCACACATTGCTCAACTTTTTCCGTGCTAACCGGGCGTTTTTCTAGTGCGCGCTGTAACCCCGCACGTAGCTTATCTTCGTTGAAAGGTTCGCGTGAACCATCACGCTTAATCACGCGAGGCATCACTAATTCAGCACTTTCAAACGTGGTAAAACGTTCGTGACAAACAACACATTCACGGCGTCTGCGCACTTGCTGCCCCTCAGCGACTAAGCGAGAATCAATCACTTTTGTTTCTTGCTCTGAGCAAAAAGGACAAAACATAACACTTCCTAAAACAACCGCGCACCCACCTATTGAGGTCGATGCGCTTTACCCTTTATTATGCGTAAACAGGGAATTTTTCGCAAAGTGCAACCACTTCGCTTTGCACCCGTTCAATCACCGCGTCATCACCCATATTATCAAGAATATCGCAAATCCAAGTCGCGACTTGCTTCGCTTGCTCTTCTTTGAAACCACGACGAGTAATGGCCGGGCTTCCGATACGCAAGCCACTGGTGACGAATGGAGAGCGTGGGTCATTAGGTACAGAGTTTTTGTTTACTGTAATGTTGGCTGAACCTAGTGCCGCATCGGCATCTTTACCCGTAATGTCTTTATCGATAAGATCGAGTAAAAACAAGTGGTTGTCTGTGCCGCCAGACACAATTTTGTAGCCGCGTGCCTGCATAACCGCAACCATCGCTTTTGCGTTTGCCACCACTTGCTTTTGGTATTCTTTAAACTCTGGCTGAAGCGCTTCTTTGAATGCGACCGCTTTCGCAGCAATAACATGGCAAAGTGGACCACCTTGGTTACCTGGGAATACAGAGCTATTTAATTTTTTATAAATTGCTTCGTCGCCACATGAAGAAAGGATTAAACCGCTTCGTGGGCCAGCCAATGTTTTATGGGTAGTTGTCGTTACTACATGCGCGTGAGGCAGTGGGTTTGGATAAACGCCAGCGGCCACAAGACCCGCCACGTGTGCCATATCAACAAGAAGGTATGCGCCTACGCTATCCGCAATTTCACGGAATTTAGCCCAGTCGACAATACCTGAATAGGCAGAGAAGCCACCAATAATCATTTTAGGCTTGTGCTCTTTTGCTAGCGCTTCTACTTGTGCGTAGTCAATTTCGCCAGTGTCTTTGTTTAAACCGTATTGTACCGCGTTGTAGGTTTTACCAGAAAAATTGACGTGTGAACCATGAGTAAGGTGTCCACCTTCAGAAAGGCTCATGCCCAGCACAGTGTCACCCGCATCGAGTAGCGCCATGAAAACGGCTGAGTTAGCTTGTGAACCAGCATGGGGCTGAACATTCGCGTAATCTGCGCCAAACAAGGCTTTAGCACGATCGATTGCCAGTTGCTCTACAACATCAACATGTTCACAACCACCATAATAACGCTTACCCGGGTAACCTTCCGCGTATTTGTTTGTAAGCTGAGAACCCTGTGCTTCCATAACACGTGGGCTACAGTAATTTTCTGAAGCAATAAGCTCAATGTGATGTTCTTGACGTTCAACCTCGTTGGCCATTGCATTGGCTAACTCTGGGTCGAAATCGGCGATATTCATTTCGCGAGAAAACATGGGGGCTCCTTAACTGCGGTAGTAAATTGGCACGCTAAATTAGGCATGAGTGTTTGCTAATTTGGTGCCATATTCTAGTCATTTTCAATCGCTTGTATACCGCTTTGTGTGCAAAATGTAGCAAATGACGTAGGTTTAACGTAATACGGGCGTTACAGTGTCATCAGACCTGTTTTTCTAAGGCCTTTACACGGTCAAATAGGCTGCCGATTTTTTGTAGACGCACTGCGTTTTTACGCCATTCTCGATTCGTCTGCGCTGGCTGCCCTGATGAGTAGACGCCGGGCTCGGTAATATCTTGTACAATCATAGTGTAACCGGTTATTTGCACGTTATCGCAAATGGTAATGTGTCCATTCACTCCCACACCACCGCCAATGATCACATGCTTACCAATATGACAACTGCCTGCGATACCCGTTGCACCGCAGATACATGAATGGTCGCCAATAATACAATTGTGACCAATCTGTACTTGATTATCTACAATCACGTTGTTACCCAACACCGTGTCTTCCATTGCGCCGCGATCAATAGTGCTACTTGCCCCTATTTGGCAATCGTCGCCAATAATGACCGACCCTGTTTGCGGAATTGGAAGCCACACACCTTTATCATTGGCGTACCCAAAACCAGAGGCGCCAATAACCGTTTGACTATGAATAGTCACACGTTTACCAATATGCACGTCATGATAAACCGTCACATTAGGGTATATGATACTGCCCTCGCCAATTCGAGCCCCTTTGCGTACTACGGTATTGGCCCCTATGGTGACACGATCGCCAATGACCACGTTCTCTTCAATAATGACATTGTGACCAAGCGACACATCACTACCAAGGTTAGCGGAAGGCGCCACTAGGGCGGAATCAGCGATGCCTACTGCCACCTGCGGAGAGGTATCGAACAGTTGCGCTATACGTGCGAAGGCAGCATGAGGATTGGCGACCACTAAGGCCGCCACCGGTGAATCTGCCTTCATTTTTTCATGCAGGATAACCGCGCCAGCTTGGGTTTCTTTAAGCTGCGCTTTATATTTGGGATTAGTGAGAAATGAGATTTGATGTGATTGCGCCCCTGCTAAGGTGCCCACGGAGGAAATGACAATATCCCCGTTCCCCTGCACTTCTCCACCTACGTGATTCGCCAGCTCTGAAAGGCTATAGGTTATTTTCTTCATTGCGGTCATCCTAACAATACCTACAAGTTTAATACTGCGTATGCTAACTAAGTTTACCTTAATTCTAAAAGGCGACCGACTGAATATTATGACTTTTGGCCTCAACTGCACAAAATACCATCACCTGCGCCCCTGGTTGGCGTTAGACGCTGGTACAGGCTATCCTGTTGCACGTATAATAACGCATCATTTTTAGGCAAGGACACAGCATGTCTCAATACGTTTACAGTATGCATCGGGTAGGAAAAATTGTTCCCCCGAATCGTCAGATTTTAAAAGATATCTCTCTTAGCTTTTTCCCGGGCGCAAAAATAGGCGTACTCGGTCTGAATGGCGCAGGTAAGTCTACATTACTTCGCATTATGGCCGGCTTAGATACCGATATTGAAGGGGAAGCACGACCGCAGCCTGGATTGAAAATTGGTTACCTTCCGCAGGAACCTCAATTAGATGAAAGTAAAGATGTACGTGGCAATATTGAAGAAGCCGTGGCAGACGTTAAGCACGCTCTCGTGCGCCTAGATGAAGTGTATGCCGCTTACGCTGATGCCGACGCCGATTTTGACGCCCTTGCAAAAGAGCAAGGTGAGCTTGAAGCCATCATACAGGCAAAAGACGGTCACAACCTTGAAAACGCGCTAGAGCGCGCTGCCGACGCCCTCCGCCTTCCGCCTTGGGATGCCGATGTTAGCAAACTTTCTGGGGGGGAACGTCGTCGTGTGGCACTTTGTCGTTTATTATTAGAAAAGCCTGAAATGCTTTTATTGGATGAACCCACTAACCACTTGGATGCAGAATCAGTCGCGTGGCTAGAGCGTTTCTTACACGATTATGAGGGGACTGTGGTCGCCATTACCCACGATAGATACTTCCTCGATAATGTGGCTGGTTGGATCCTAGAACTGGATCGCGGTGAAGGTATTCCTTGGGAAGGTAACTACTCTTCGTGGTTAGAGCAGAAAGAGAAACGCTTAGAACAAGAAGAGCGTACAGAAAGTGCTCGTCAAAAGAGTATGAAGCAAGAACTTGAATGGGTTCGCTCTAATCCAAAAGGTCGCCATGCTAAAAGCAAAGCGCGTATGGCTCGCTTCGAAGAAATGGCCACCAGTGATTATCAAAAACGAAATGAAACCAATGAGCTATTCATTCCACCGGGTGAACGCTTGGGCGACAAAGTAATAGAGGTTGAGGGGCTTAAAAAGTCTTATGGCGAACGTTTATTAATTGATGATTTAACCTTTAAAGTGCCCAAGGGAGCTATTGTCGGGATTGTTGGACCTAACGGTGCAGGTAAATCTACGCTCTTTAGAATGCTAACGGGCTCAGAACAACCTGATTCTGGTGCAATTAACATTGGTGAGTCGGTGCAAATCGCTAGCGTTGAGCAGTTCCGCGATCACATGAATGAAAATAATACCGTTTGGAAAGAGATTTCTGACGACCAAGATATTATTCGAATTGGCAACTTTGAAATTAACAGTCGTGCATACTGCAGTCGCTTTAACTTTAAAGGTAACAGTCAGCAGAAGTTTATTAAAGATTTGTCGGGAGGTGAACGTAATCGTGTGCACTTGGCAAAGCTACTTAAAGCAGGCGGCAACGTGTTACTGCTGGATGAGCCCACTAACGACCTTGATGTAGAAACATTACGAGCGCTTGAAAACGCGCTGTTAGAATTTCCAGGCTGCGCCATGGTAATTTCCCATGACCGTTGGTTCTTAGACCGTGTGGCCACGCACATCATGGATTACAGAGACGAAGGTAAAATTAACTTCTTCGAAGGTAACTATGCCGACTATGAGAGCTGGCTGAAAGCCGAGTACGGCCAGGATGTGGTAGAGCCCCATCGTTTGAAATATAAAAAAATGGCGAAGTAACCTGCCAAGCGCCTACATAGTAAATCGCCTAGAGCCAACATTCAGCCCCTTTCTGTCAGGGGCTTTTTTATTTGTCAATTCATCAGTTAACATTAAAAACTCATAAAGACAGTTGCCATAAAAAGGCATTTCACTAATACTGAACGGACGATGTACTAATGAGTTAAGTCATGGTCGACAAACGCCGGTTTACGCGAATAGAATTAAATGTACCTGGTACGCTGTCTCATGAAGACAGCCAGATCGCAGTGTCAATAAGTGATGTATCTCTCACGGGTATTCGAATTCTCGCCCCTGAAAGCGCGTTAAGCCATCTCCCCTTTGATAGCCATATTCCCTATACTGCAAAATTCCAAGCCAATGAAGATAGCCCTATTATCACCTTACACATAGAGCAACTTTATCGCCAAAATGATGAAAGAAAAGACTCAGTGTCGTTAGGGTGTAAAGTGGCCAAAATGGATGTGGATAGTGTTAGCGCACTTCGCCGTTTAATTACACTCAACAGCGAAGATGCTCACATAGATGAAAAAGACTTAAACGCGCTTATCGATGCCGTTTATTCTAAAGCTTCAAGTGCATCAGACAACTGAGATACTGGCACCACTTTCATCCCACCAATGGCCTGCTTAGGCGCGTTGGCTTTAGGTACAATAGCGCGCTTAAAACCGTGCTTTGCCGCTTCAATTATCCGTTCATTGCCGTTGGGCACTGGCCTAATTTCTCCTGCTAGGCCCACCTCGCCGAACACAATCAAGTCTTTCGGTAATGGGCGATTTCGAAAGCTTGACACCATCGCCAATAGCAAGGCTAAATCTGCGCTGGTTTCAGTGACTTTCACGCCGCCAACGACGTTAACAAAAACATCCTGATCGTTCATTTGCACATTACCATGCCTATGTAGCACGGCGAGTAACATAGAAAGACGATTTTGATCTAGCCCCACCGCGATACGACGAGGGTTAGACATTTGCGAATAATCAACCAATGCCTGAATCTCAACAAGAAGTGGGCGCGTCCCCTCCCATATTACCATGACGCTGGACCCTGGCGTTTCTTTGTCGCCACGGCTTAGGAAAATAGCTGACGGATTATTGACTTCCTTCAGCCCACTTTCTGTCATCGCAAACACGCCTAATTCGTTAACCGCACCAAACCGGTTTTTATGGCTTCGTAAGGTGCGATACCGCCCATCACTTTCCCCTTCAAGCATCATAGAACTGTCGATGCAGTGCTCGAGTACCTTGGGCCCCGCGAGGTTACCGTCCTTAGTGACGTGGCCTACAATAAACATGGAAATATGCTGCTGTTTAGCAAAACGGGTAAGGTATGCCGCGCTCTCACGCACCTGTGACACACTGCCAGGGGCAGATTGCACATCGGACACATGCATCACCTGAATAGAATCGATAACCATAATCTTAGGCTTTTTCGTTAGCGCTAAATCACAAATGGTCTCGACGTTGGTTTCTGCCAACATCATGAGCTTGTCATCGGGAAGATGTAAGCGTCTAGCCCGCATGGCGACCTGCTGTAATGATTCTTCACCCGTGACATACAGTGCGGGCGCCATTTTTGCCATTTGACACATAACTTGAAGCAACAGCGTACTTTTACCTGCCCCTGGTGAGCCCCCTATCAACATGGCCGCGCCAGGTACAATCCCGCCCCCTAACACCCGGTCTAACTCTTTGAATCCAGCACTAAATCGTGGAAGCGATTCAAGGTCGATAGCGTTTAAGGTTTCAATTTTGGCCGCTGTTTGTCCGGCATATCCCGACAAGGTGGGCTTCGACGACGCTTTCGCGCTGCTCACCACAAATTCACTGATGGTATTCCATTCTTTGCACTCAGAGCATTGACCTTGCCAACGTGGAAACTCTGCACCACAATCAGAGCACACATATGCAGTTTTTCGTTTTGCCATATTCCAGTTTAATCCACGACATAAAAAGGGTATTCTATCATTATAATAATCGTCTAAGTAACTCGTCTAAAGCACCGCTTTTAATCTTCCTAAGCCAGTTATCTATAACGCGCTTTCATGCTTAAACTGGCTGAAGTTAATGTGTTACAAGACGCTGCCGATACAAAAGGCGTCTTTGTCAAAAAAGAATAACAAAAGTTGCGCATACATGAATCAGGATTTACAACAGTACGCTGACATTATTGAACAGCTGAAACCCATGGTAAATGAGCCCGAATTTAATCGGGTACTCATGCAAGTGGGTGCGAACATTCCAAAGGAAAAACGCTTCTTAATTAAAATGGAAGTTAAGCGTTTGGCGAAGCCGTGCATGCGCTCAATTGACTTACGCGGGTTAGTCGATGGCAAATGCAAACTGTACGAGCATGATGGTCGAAAGCATTACATGGACGACGTGGCCATTGAGAAATTTGAGGAACAAATTCGCGTATTCGGCAGCTATACCTTTGGCGTGTACGAAGCCGTACAAAATACCGAAAACAACTTCCGTGTACTGCGCGAAAAAGCGGAAAAACGGGAATTGTCTGGTGGTTCCGCGGCCGAAAAGAAAAAAGCGAGTATATTAGAGCAGTTCAAAGCGCCTATCGTGAACTTGCTCGACTATCGTCAGCGTAATACAGAGCGCATGAATTTTGCCGTGGCAGTTGAGCTTTTTAACGAAAGTAACCAGTCTATTCGCGGGCTGAGTGTCGATATTTCGTTAGAAGGTTTGCAGGTAAAGCTAGATAAAGAAAGTTTGTTTAAAAAGAATGAACGAGTATCGGTTTACTTCCGTGGTTTAGAAACAGAATTTGCCATGGACAAGAAAAATGGCATTGCTTACAAGCTTGTAAAAATAACCCGAAAAAACGATCTCATCTATCTTGCCTTACAGCGTGATACTGCAAATCCAAATACCGCTTTCGATAAATTCCTTGAAAGCTTTATTCATGGTAATAAGCGACGCTACAAAGTGAACATGGCGAATACCATTGAGGCCATCACGAGCAAGACCTGTGAGCAGTATTTCTCCCCGAGAAGCCCCACCTTGCCGGTGTATATTGACGAAATAAAAGGTCAGTTAATTCCGCGCTTTGCCATGGTTAACGAAGTTAACCGAGAAACCGTCAGTTATTGGCAGGACGAAGAAGACGAATGCCGTATTGGCTTTTTACTCAGTAAGCCCAGGTTACAGTTATTACTGAAAAAGCCTGAAGCTACCCGCGAGATTTTTATATATAGTTTTACGCACTTACAAAACGAAAAGGTTTATTTTTACTCTGCAGCCTACGAAGAACTCGAGAAAAAAGATGTTCTTAAAGATGTATTTTTAGGGTTTGGATCGAAAAAAGCGAGTTGGCGTGTATTTAAAGTCACGCTGACCGACATGTCGCCAGAGCAAGCACATGTCCCCACATCTATCCCCGATTCTGTAGGCACAAAGATTAAACGGCAGAACACCCCACCCGCGCCACGACTGATGGCGAAGCTACAGCACCTAAAGTACTTGGCTCATGTCACAGATGTGACCTCTGTGATAGGCCAACAGGCGTACAACAGCTTTACCTTTAACAAAGACAATTTGTCACATTTGCGTACGTTTGGGCACGCGAGAAACAAACCGCCTGCACCCATTTCGCTCTCTAGATTCAAGTATGAAGAACAGCGGCTAGAATCACGTTATCGATTACGCTCACAAATTGAGTTAACGATACCTGAGGACAACAGTGTGCATGTGGGTGTCAGCGAAGATATTTCTGTACACGGCTTGGGGCTAAGAATAGAGCTCAATAAGGGCTATTCAGGTGAACTAGAAGGGCAAGTGGAAGTGGCCTTCCCACGATTGCAAGAAATCACCAAATCGTTTGATGTGATGCACCTTCGATATTTAGTGGTTTACCACAATGTTGAAAAGAACATCTTGCACTTAAAAGCCATGCCCGGAGAACAAGGTAAAAGTGCCCGCGCCTTTTTCGAAGAATTGATTAAGAAGAACAAGCACAGCCTGCAAGAGGATGACGGCGAAGAGGAGATCCCAGGAATGGGGCAAGCGCTTCGCGTTATCAACGCTCGCAACCCTACCTCATTGTCCTTCTTAATGAGCAAAGAAGGGCCTAGGTATACCCCTGAAGCTGGCATCATTGGCCGGCAAGATGAACGAGTATCGCTTCTTTCTACTCATTACGCAGAAAGCCGACAGGTCAATTTGGAATATTTGTTTAGAGACCGTAAGCTAGACAGCCCCTTTATGCAAAGTGGGATTAAGCAGGTTAAGCTAGAAAATATGCCTTTGAGGCAAGAGCTGTTTGTCTCTTTCGATCCTACGCAAAAAGATCAGCGCTTAGCGATAATCCCTCGTTACTCTCACCGCTTCGAAAATAACGGGCAACGCAAGGCTTTCATAGACGATGCCATGGCACGCGGCCAATTTATTGCCATTCACGTGATGCTAACCACCACGGGTAAACCCGACTTATCCATGCTTCAAACTGAAATAAGCTATGTGAGTGTGTACGCGATCCACCGAGCGAAAGAGTTAGAGCAAAAGCTGTGGAGTATAGCCGCCTGTTCACACCTTATTGATGTCACCGATGAAGTACTTATTCGTTATGGGTTTGACCAAGAAGCGATAAAACGTAATCGTGATAGTAGTACAGAAAAAGCGGTGGTAAAAACAAGTATTCAGGCGCTACTCAACGCCTAAACACTTGTGCACGACATTCAATTGGCAGCGGGTTAGCTCAAAAAGTACAGTAGCCCATGAAGGCCGCTAAACCTTAGTGCGACATCGGCCTGCTGATTGACCACAGGTTTCCCATGGCAGGCCACCCCTAGTGCTGATGTGGCCATCATAACTAGGTCGTTTGCACCGTCGCCCATGGCGACGGTTTGATGTGGCGAAATGTCCCACTGATGAGATAACGCCTTTACGGTGGCCGCTTTTACATCGGCATTTACCACTTCACCTACCACCTCTCCAGTCAGCAATTCACCGTCTACCGCCAGGGTATTAGACACTGCGGCATCTAAGCCTAGTCTTTCCTTTAAATAGTCTGCAAAGTAAGTAAAACCGCCTGATGCAACCGCCACTTTCCAGCCATTTTCTTTCAGGGTGCTAATTAGCCTCTGTACGCCGGGCATTAGCGGAATGCTGTCTCGAATTTGCTGAAGCTGATTGAGTGGCACGCCCTTTAGGCAAGCCACGCGGTGATGCAGACTTTCATTAAATGCAATTTCGCCTCGCATGGCCATTTCAGTCACTTTAGAGACCTGCTCACCAACGCCAGCAAGCTTAGCTATTTCATCAATGCATTCAATGGCAATGACGGTACTGTCCATATCCATCACTAACAGGCCGCGTTGGTTTAAGTGCGGTGTGCCCTCGGTCAGCCCGATATCTATGTGATATTGGTTTGAAACCTGTTCAATACATTGGGCAATAGAGGCATCTTCCCCTGCCTGCTTTTCACCAAAAGCCACCACTACGCTGTCGCCAAATCCATTGTGTAAAGGGTGTAAAAATAACGCTGAAGGGCGAAAGCAAGAAGACATCGCCTTTAACGCCTCATCGATGAGGTAAGGCGTTAACGCCTGACCAATCAAGGTTACCCTTGCTTCATTACTTTTAAGCCTAGAGGACGGTACTGTGGCTAAACAACGCTCTAGCGCAGCGGCATGGTTATACTGATTACTTGCTTGTGTATCTCTTAATAAGTCAGGAAAATTCGTCGTCACTGTTTGTACAAACCTTAGAAATCTTGGCTATATGCTACCCAAACTCGACCGCTGTGGAAATACACCCTTTCAAATTAGCTGAAATTCGCCTAATGTTACGCTAAATATAATGGGAATTTATTGCTGTATGCAAAATCAGGCTAGTCGACAGAGAACAGGGGCAAAACAATCAGTATCGCATTCTGCCTATACGGCGCTTAAGCGCCTCATTCATACCGCCATCATGGGTGCAGCTGTCGCGCTTATCATTTGTTTGTTCGTCGTATACGAAAAGTATCAATCACAATGGGTAAGCGTGCAAACTGAGCAGCCCGGTAGAAGTGTGAGTCAGCAATACGCGAAAATCCTTGCTCCTGCGTTATCCAGTAATGACATAACGGAATTAGAAAACCTCGCAACAATCGCGGTGTCAGATCCTGCCGTAATGTCGGTGAGCATTTTTGATAGCAAAGGTAAGTATATCGCCCCCTTGCCTAGGGGGGAAAGTGTGGTGACGCTCACAAAAGAAAACCCAATCCCCCCGGTAACTTACCTTGAAGTGATAGAGGGTGACGAAGGCCAAACATTAGGCTACTTGAGTGTGAATATCGACACAGGCTACATCTTAGATAACCCTTTAACGCTGCGTCAGCAACAGGTGTTTATTGCCATATTAATTATCGCATTGGCGCTCATTGTGGGCATTTATATAACCCGTGGCTTTTACAAGTTTCGCCCCTGGCTGACCCGAGTTTTACACACCAATGACAAGCTTACTCAACACCCTTAAAACAGCGGTTATAGTTCGCGGTTGTAAAACTTATAATCTCTTGTTCACTATGCTCACTTAACGCCGCCATCGTTTGCACAACATCCAAAAGGTAGGCGGGACTATTTCGTTTACCTTGCCGACCAAACATAGGCATATCTGGCGCATCGGTTTCCAACAAAAGATGACCTGGAAAATGATGAAGTAAGTACGCTAAGGTATCGCGAGTTTTGGATGCTCTTGGGTAGGTTACCGTTCCCCCAATCCCTAAATATAACCCCTTATGGATATACGCCTTCGCCACCTCAATACTGCCGGAAAAGGCGTGCACCACGCCGCCGTAATGGCGGTTTACTTTCGTCAATGCCTCTAGCAACCTGTGATGACTTTTACGATGGTGTAGTATTACCGGCAACTGGCGCTGCTGAGCAAAATTGAGTTGAACCTGTAAACACCGTTTTTGTGTTTCGATGGGCACATCAATGTGACTGTCCAATCCTATTTCGCCCACCGCAACAGGTGCAATTACCGCTTCTTCGAACGCCACGTCTAACTGGCGGACAAGGGCTTTCTCATCTTCATCGTGGTGTAAAAAATACGGGTGAGCACCAAGGGCAATATCAATAGGTATGATGGATGAAGCGTCTTTCGCCAACTGTTGCTGTTGCTGCCAGTGACCTGCCTGGGTACCTGGTACCAACAACCGCGTCACCCCTGCTTTTTTGACCCGCAGTAACTCGTCAGTCCAATCATTGGAAAATGCAGCTAAGTCGAGATGGCAATGGCTATCAATCATAATTCAAGCCTCTTAACCGGCGATACTCACAAAACGTTACGGCATTAAACGTTGCGTTGCCCAACTGCCGTCTTGTTGTCGATTGTATTCAAAGCGGTCATGAAGGCGGTCTTCGCCCCCTTGCCAGAATTCAACTTGATGCGGAACAATTCGAAACCCGCCCCAGAAATCAGGCGTCGGCAAGGACTTGTTGGCAAACTTGGCTTTCATCTGACTAAACTGAGTCGTGAGCAGTTCTCGGCTGCTAATAGGCTGGCTTTGCTTAGAAGCGAAAGCCGCTAATTGACTTTCTTTAGGGCGAGAGAAAAAATACCGGGCATTTTCGGCAAGTGTTAAACGTTCTGCAACACCGCAAACCCGTACTTGTCGCTCCATAAAAAACCAGGGGAAGTGACAAGAGACTTTCGGATTATCAGCGAGTTCTTTGGCTTTGCGGCTGCCCAAGTTCGTAAAAAAAACAAACCCAGACTCACTCACTTCTTTTAACAAGACAATGCGCTGAGAAGGCTGCCCATCGGCATCTACAGTGGCCACCGTCATTGCTGTAGGGTCTGGAATCTCGGCCTTTATTGCCTCTGCTAGCCATTGCTCAAACAAAGCAAAAGGGCTGTCAGTCAGGTCTGACGAAGACAGTTTGCCTTTCGAATATTGACGGCGTAAATCTGAAATAGACATAAAATTCCCTAACGCTTAGAAGCCACAACGAATGGTTATACAGCCAGTGGCGAGAAAATTAACTTTCGTCGCCATATCCCAGTGAACGTAACGCGCGCTCGTCGTCAGCCCAGCCTTGTTTAACTTTTACCCAAAGCTCTAAAAACACCTTATTATCAAACAGGTTTTCCATGTCTTTGCGGGCATGTTCACCGATGGTCTTAAGGTGCTTTCCGCCTTTACCAATGATCATACGTTTCTGGGTTTCACGCTCAACCAGGATTAAACCGCTAATACGATAAATACCGTTATCAGCTAACTTAAACTGCTCAATTTCTACGGTGGTAGAGTAAGGAAGTTCATCGCCCGTAAATCGCATGAGCTTTTCACGGATAATTTCAGCGGCCATAAAGCGGCTTGAACGGTCGGTAATATAATCTTCTGGAAAATAGAATTCACTCTGCGGTAAGCTTCCTGCCACCAAAGTGCGAATGTCGTCAACCATTTTGCCTTGCTTAGCACTCACCGGAATGATGTGCTCAAACTGGTGCTTCTCTGCTAACTGCTGAAGATGAACCATAAAGGCTTCTTTATCTTCAACTTTGTCCATTTTGTTAACCACTAAATAGCAAGGCAATCCCGAGGCTTTCACTTTGGATAGCACCATTTCATCATCGGTGGTCCAGCGTGTGCCTTCAATAACAAAGAGTACTAGGCCCACTTCAGCCAATGAACTTGATGCTGCACGGTTCATGTAGCGATTTATGGCACGCTTTTCTTCTTGGTGTAAGCCCGGAGTATCGACGTAAATGGCTTGATAATCTCCCTCAGAATCTATGCCTAAAATGCGATGGCGAGTGGTCTGTGGCTTTCGCGAGGTAATACTGACTTTCTGTCCTAACAAGCGATTAAGCAATGTGGATTTACCAACATTGGGGCGCCCGACGATAGCGACTAAGCCACAACGGGTATTGGGTGTTGGCTCAGTCATCTAATTTCTCCAGCGTCATTCTTGCGGCTTCTTGCTCGGCTTTACGGCGGCTATTTCCCATCGCAACCACAGGGGTGTCTAAGTTTTCAACCTTGCAGCACACCTCAAATGTTTGCGCGTGGTCTTTGCCCGATATGGACATCACTTCGTAAGTGGGTAAAGGCAGCTTTCTACCTTGCAGATATTCTTGTAAACGGGTTTTGCTGTCTTTCGGGTGCGCGTTGGGGTCAAGCTTTTCAATTCGGCTCTCCCATAGGCGGCTTATAACGTCTCTCACCTGTTCCATACCAGAATCAAGGTAGATAGCACCAAGCAACGCCTCTACGGCGTCAGCCAGAATGGAGCTTCGTCTATGCCCACCACTTTTTAATTCGCCTGGACCTAACAGCAATAATTCACCCATACAGGCTTCGCGAGCCAGTTCAGCTAAAGTATCGCCTTTCACCAAGGTTGAACGCATACGGGTGAGTTTACCCTCTGGTACATCGGTAAAGCGCTTATAAAGGGTTTCACCAATGACCATGCCTAAGATAGCATCGCCAAGAAATTCTAGTCGTTCGTTGTGCTTTTTAGCCGCGCTTCTATGTGTGAGCGCTTGTTGTAATAAGGCTACATCATTAAAGGTGTAACCTATCGCCTTATTGAGGCGATGATATTTATCAATTCCTTGCATTAATCAATGCCACCTACACGCTCAAACCTCACGCCTGACGGGATCCAGCCTGGCAACAAATCTTCGGGTCTGCGCTCAAATTCAAATGAAATCCAAATAGCCACCGCCTTACCCACTAGGTTGGCGTCAGGAACAAAGCCCCAAAAACGGCTATCTCGACTATTGTCTCGGTTATCACCTAATACAAAGTAATGCCCTTCTGGCACAATCCACTCGTTACTGCGGGTACCAGGTTGAGTATAGAAGTTAACCGGCGAAATTTCTCTTATTGGATGGCGCAAAATATCATGCTTCACGTCGCCAAGCGTTTCCGTGTAGCGCATTAACTTTGCCATGTCTTGAACAAACTCACCGCGTTCAACAAAGTCGAGTGGCACTGGGGTTAACTTGCCACATTGGCTCTGTGCACCGTCACATTTTGACTTGATATACACTTGCTTATTTTGATAAACCACAGTGTCACCAGGCAAGCCAACCACACGCTTGATGTAGTCAACAGATGGGTCTTCTGGGTATTTAAATACCGCGACATCGCCGCGCTCTGGTTCACCCGTCTCCACCAATTTACTTCTAAACACCGGGTCTTTAATGCCGTAGGAAAACTTCTCAACCAAAATGAAGTCACCCACTAAAAGTGTTGGCATCATAGAACCTGACGGTATTTGAAAAGGCTCATAAATGAACGAGCGAAGCACCAAGACAAACGCAATGACTGGAAAAATTTGCTGTGATGTATCGACCAAATATGGCAGTTGCGGATCTTCGCCATAACTCGCGCCGCCTGCATCCGCAGCGGCTTGCAAGCGAGCTTTGCGTTTAGGCGCAAAAACGAGGCTATCGACTAACCAAATAAGGCCAGTAATTAGCGTTAGTCCCACAAGAATGTGAGAAAAATAATTCGCCATTATTTACCTACCTTCAATACTGCAAGGAATGCATCCTGCGGTAATTCAACATTACCTACTTGCTTCATTCGCTTTTTCCCTTCTTTTTGTTTTTGAAGCAGCTTTTTCTTACGGCTTACATCACCGCCGTAACATTTCGCGATAACGTTCTTACGCAACTGCTTCACTGTACTTCTTGCTACTACGTGGTTACCAATAGCAGCCTGAATGGCAATATCGAACATCTGACGAGGAATAAGCTCACGTAGCTTCTCTACCAACTCACGACCTCTACCCTGAGAGTTTTCGCGGTGAGTAATAACAGCAAGTGCATCTACACGCTCACCATTAATGAGAATATCTACTCTCACCATGTCAGATGGCTGGAAACGTTTAAAGTTGTAATCCAGTGATGCAAACCCTCGGCTGGTAGATTTCAATCTATCGAAGAAATCAAGTACAACTTCTGCCATGGGCAGTTCATAGGTCACTGCCACTTGCTTACCATGGTAAGTCATATTCGTTTGCATACCACGCTTTTCAACGCACAGAGTAATCACATTACCGAGATATTCCTGTGGAACCAGAATATTGGCTTCAACCAAGGGCTCCCTAATTTCGGCAATGTCGTTCACTGCGGGAAGTTTAGCCGGGCTGTCCACCGTCATCACTTCACCTTTTGTGGTTTCTACTTCGTAAATTACCGTGGGTGCCGTGGTGATTAGGCCCAAGTCGTATTCACGCTCTAAGCGTTCTTGAATAATTTCCATGTGCAGCATGCCAAGGAATCCAATGCGGAAACCAAAGCCTAATGCGGCTGAACTTTCTGGCTCATAAAACAAAGACGCGTCGTTAAGGCTTAATTTTGCTAGGGCGTCTCGAAAATCTTCGTAATCATCAGAGCTAATTGGGAAGATACCTGCGTAAACCTGTGGCTTCACTTTCTTAAACCCAGGTAGCATATCTGTAGCAGGGTCGCGAGATAAGGTAATGGTATCGCCTACTGGCGCACCTTGAATGTCTTTAATACCTGCGATGATAAAGCCAACTTCTCCAGCACGTAACACGCCAGTATCCAGCGCCTTTGGCGTAAACACGCCGATTTTGTCCACTTGGTGCACTTGCCCATTTGACATAATTTGGATTTTGTCTTTTTTGGTCAACTGCCCTTCAACAATGCGCACCAAAGATACAACGCCCTGGTAATTATCGAACCATGAATCAATAATTAGCGCTTTTAACGGCGCTTCACGTTCACCTTCAGGGGGCGGGATCTTATTCACAATAACTTCAAGTACGTCTTCAATACCGATACCGGTTTTCGCTGAGCAACGCACTGCATCTAACGCATCAATACCCACAATGTCTTCAATTTCTTCGGCCACACGGTCTGGATCGGCTTGGGGCAAGTCAATTTTGTTGAGTACCGGTACCACTTCCATATCCATTTCAATGGCGGTATAACAGTTTGCCAGGGTTTGCGCTTCAACACCCTGCCCTGCATCAACCACCAAAAGCGCCCCTTCACAGGCCGCTAAAGAACGGGATACTTCATAAGTAAAGTCCACGTGTCCTGGGGTGTCGATGAAGTTCAACTGATAGGTTTCACCATCTTTTGCAGTGTAATTTAGTGTTACACTTTGTGCTTTGATGGTAATTCCACGCTCTTTTTCCAAGTCCATTGAATCAAGCACTTGCTCAGCCATTTCGCGATCGGAAAGCCCTCCACAATGCTGAATTAAACGGTCTGACAAGGTAGACTTACCGTGGTCAATGTGGGCAATAATACTGAAGTTACGAATGTGCGATTGTTGCATAATGCTGGAAAT
>CERS01024301.1_pt1 | contig 50329 bp, 53 predicted proteins | sample 356251 | NCBI WGS metagenome assembly CERS01 (sample SAMEA2621020, study PRJEB7988) | marine metagenome | isolation source: saline water (ENVO:00002010), including
TGATATCCATGCTTATTTGCCCCAGCAATATAATTATTTGATTTAGTTATTGAATCGTCTGCTATAACAAATAATTCTTTTCCAATTGGAGAGGCTGAGCCTGATGGAATATTATGTTCTTCTAATAACTTATTGCTAGCTGGTTTTATATCAGAATCTCCTGCTACTCTTGCTAATTTCAATTCGTTAACTTCCAGATCTCCTCTTATGACTACACAAATCAATTTATTTTTTGAATTGTAAAACATAGCTTTTATCGTCTTATAAGGTTTCACACCTGTGAATTTGCATAATTCTGAAATTGTTTTTACTCCAGGTGTGGATATCTCTTCTTTTTTCAATTTATTTTCTAACGGATATTCATTTTTTGAAAAAATAGCTTTTTCTGAATTAGCAGAATAATTGCAGTTGTTACATAATACTACTTTATCTTCTCCTGCCTCTGACAAAGCTACAAACTCATGTGAATCTTTCCCTCCAATTGCTCCACTGTCAGCTTCAATTTGTATTACTTCTAGGCCACATTTTTCATATATATTTTTGTACGCTTGAGCTTGTTTTTCATAACTTTCATCAAGTCCTTCTTTGTCTAAGTCAAAGCTGTAAGCATCTTTCATTATAAATTCTCTTACTCTTAGCAACCCGCCTCTAGGCCTTGGTTCATCTCTTAATTTTGTTTGCATTTGATATATAAGTTGCGGTAGTGATTTATATGAAGAAATAGTTTCTTTAACTATAGTTGTAAGTAATTCTTCATGTGTGGGTGCTAATACAAATGGTTTGTCTCTTCTATCGTTCAAATTAAATAATTCTTGACCCATTGATATTGATCTGCCTGATTTGTCCCACAAAGATTTAGGTTGTATTACTGGCATGCGTAATTCTTGCCCTCCAACTGCATCCATTTCAAATCTTATTATTTCTTCTATATTACGCAAAGATTTCCAAGCTAAAGGTAAGTACGAGTATATACCTGAACCTGCTTGATGAATCATAGAAGATTTAACCATGATTTTGTGACTTTCTAATTCAATATCGGAAGGTGTGTTTCGAAGACTTTTGAATAGCATTTTACTTAATTTCATTTTAATGTATCTTCCATTTTCTTTATTTCTTTTTCAAATTCGCTTAACATATTTTCTGAGTTAACTATTTTTTCCTTTTTCCCTTTTTTGAATATTACTGCCTTGCCTACCCCTGCAGCAATACCTAAGTCAGCGTCTTTTGCTTCTCCCGGACCATTTACTTCACATCCCATAACAGCAATTTTTAGCTTAGATTTTGATTTTTGAGTTATTTCATCTACTTGGTTTGCAAGTTTGATTATATCCACGTCAGCTCTTGCACATCCTGGACAAGAAACTAAAGTAACACCGGTTTGTTTTAGATTTAACGCTTTAAGAATATTATGTCCAGCTTTTACTTCTTCTTCAGGTTCGTCACTAAGAGATACTCTAATTGTATCTCCTATGCCTTCATATAATAGCATTCCAATTCCAATACTTGATCTTATTGAGCCTGAATCTTTTGTTCCAGATTCTGTAATTCCTAAATGCAATGGATAAGGAATTAATTTAGATATTCCTCTATAAGCTTCAACCGTAGTTTCGATATCGAATGCTTTCATTGAAATTTTTATATTATAGAAGTTTAAAGATTCTAATATATTTATTTCCCAAAGAGCAGTTCTAATCATATGTTCAACTTGGGAATATTCTCCAGAATTTGGATCAGTTATTTTCGGTAGTTGCTCTACGCCCATTTTATGCCTAGATATACCTTTTGTTTTACCTATAGATCCTACTGGTGGAAGACTTCCAAAATTCACCCCAATTCTAATAGGTATATTTTTTTTATTTGCATTTTTAACTATGTCAGTTATTTTTGTTTTATCTCTTATATTTCCTGGATTTAATCTAAGTCCATTTACACCTGATTCTATGGCTTGCAGTGCTAATTCGTAATGAAAATGTATGTCAGCTATTACAGGGATCGGAGAGTTTTTTACAATTTCTTTTAATGCAATTGCAGATTCTTGGTCAGGGACTCCGCATCTTATAATATCGCACCCATTTTCATGAAGGCTTAAAATTTGATTTAATGTTTTTGAAACATCTGATGTAGGCGTTTTTGTCATTGATTGAACAGAAATATTTGAATTTCCTCCAACTTGGCAATCACCTATATATAATGATTTTGTATTTTTTTTGTAGTTGTTCATTTAAGTATTTATAATATTACTAATATCGCTAAGTGTTACGTAAATAATTAAACCAAATAAAATTAGCATACCTATTAATTGTATCCTATAAGTTATAAATGCCGGAACAGGCTTTCCGTTTCTTAACAAAGTTAAAACTTCAAAAAGTATTTTCCCGCCATCTAATGGTGGAAAAGGAACTAAATTAAATATTCCTAAAGAAAAGCTAATTAAAGCAATCAATTCAGCAATAGACTGCAATCCTTGTTTTGACGATTGATTAGTAATTTGAGCTATTCCTATAGGGCCAGTGAATCTAGAGTCAGTTGTTGTTTCTTCGTTAGATTCAAATAAATATTTTATGTTTTTAAATAAAGCTCCTGATGTCTGATAAGATTTTTTGACGGCTTGATTTATATTTAAAGTTTCAGTAGTTTCATAAATATTTGTCATATTAATTAAAACTCCTAACTTACCTTCTTTCATGAAATCACCCAAATTTAAATTGGGATTGTACTGTGTTGCTTGCTCAATAGATATTTCTTTATCAGGGTTATTAACTTGTTGTACAACTTTTCTGTTTACTTCACTATCTCTAGGTGTGATTTCGATTTCTAAATATGTGCTATCCTGGATTGAGTTAAATGCTGACAATTTTTTTCTACGCTCAATTGTAATATTTGATTTTTTATTTGCATTATCATTAATACTTGAAATAAGCTTATCTATATTTGATATATCATTTTGATTGATTTGTTTTATTATGTCTCCTTGCATTAAACCTGATTTTTCAGCAGGGGAGTTAGGTGCTATTTTTTGAATATAAATGTCACCACTTAGACTTTTATGAGGAGATATAAATATCAAGGTGATAATTATAAAAGTTAATAAAAAATTAAATATTGATCCACTGGCAAAAACAATGATTTTTTTAATACTTAACTTTGATGAAAAGCGATCACCGTTATCAGGATTATCTATTTTTGGAAGTTTTACATAACCACCTAAAGGAATAAAGTTAAAGCTTACAATTGTTGAAAATATTTTTGTTGCAAAAATTCTAGGAGGAAATCCAATAGCAAATTCTTCTACATCAATTTTAAATAATTTAGCTAGTAAAAAATGCCCTAGTTCGTGAAATACAACGATAAAAAATATAATTGGTATAAATAGTATGTATCCTGTTAATTCCATTTGCTTTCTGCTAATTTGTATGTTTCGTTTATTGTTGATTCGTATGCTGTATATATATCTTCTACTTTCGATATATTTGATTCTATATGATTATCCAAAACAGATTCTATGATTTTTGGAATATCAATGAAATTAATTTTATGATTAATAAATAATTCTACTGCTGCTTGATCTGCTGCACATAATGCTACGATCCAACTCCCTCTTCTTTTCCCATAGTGCAAACCAATTTGATAAGCTGGAAATTTTGAGGCATTAAACTTTTCAAATTCTGGTTTGATCAACTCATGTTTTTTTAAATAAACATGAGTTGAAAATGGAGATAATTTACCAGTGAGAAACTCAGATATAGGAATTTTCATATCGGGTTTGTACTTAGAAGCTAATATTGTATTATTTTTATACTGAATTAGTGCATGGATATTACTTGATGGATTGATTATAACTTCAATTTTTTCTAAAGGGAAATCGAAAAGTAGATTGCATTCAAGTACCTCAAAAGCCTTATTCATTAGAGTAGCAGAATCTACAGAAATTTTTTTCCCCATTTTCCAATTTGGATGATTTGATGCTTCTTTTGGAGATATGCTTTTTAATTCAGATTCAGTTTTGTTTCTAAATGGCCCTCCTGAAGCAGTAATAATAATTTTATCAACAGAGCTTTTATTCTCGTTAAGTAAGTTTTGGACACTTACAGGTTCACTGTCTAATGGTATTAATTTACCCTCGTTTTTTTCAAGTGATTTTTGGATGAATTCGTAACCACATAGTAAAGATTCCTTATTTGCTATTCCAACAATTTTAGAATTGTTTAAAGCACTTAATGTTGGGTTAAGTGAGTTTATACCTTCTGTGGCTACAACTAATTTATGCAATTTATTATCATTAGCTATTGTATTAGGCGATGTTTTTTTTGCTTTTGTTGATATGTTTTTGTTTGCATGAAATTGAATTGCTTGGAATTCAATTATTTGTTTAGATAATAATTTGATATTTGAATTGCACGTTAGTCCTAAAATCCTAAAATCTTCTCTTTTTTTATTTATTTCATCTAGAGTTTGAGTTCCAATCGATCCTGTTGATCCCAAAATTGAAATATTATTCATAACTTGAGCCACTCTATTAATATAAAATAACTTATCACAAACAAAAACAAACTTGAATCTACTCTGTCAACTAAACCTCCATGACCAGGGAGTATGCTTCCATAATCTTTGATATTTCTGTTTCTTTTTATCTTAGAGAAAACAAGATCTCCAAATTGGGCTATAAATGCGAATATAAAATTATAGAAGACAATTGTTAATGTGCTTATTTGGGTCATTAATAAAGAAACTGTTGAACCAATAATTACTGAGCTTACAAAACCTCCTATGGCACCTTCGATTGTTTTTCCTGGGCTGATATTTTTAGCTAATTTATGTTTTCCAAAAATCTTTCCAAAAGCAAAGGCTGAAGAATCACTTACTGAGGAAATTAAAATCACATATAGAAAAATATCTGTATTACTTCTAATTATCAACAAAATATAAGAGGCGATATTATTAGAAAACAGTACCGAAAAAACATTTTTTGTTGAATGTGAAAATTTATATTTAGTTTTCATTGTATTATTCAGCACAAAGAATATAACTAATAAGACTGAATAAATATAATAATAATTACTTTTAATATTTGGGATTGATATGAATTGAAAAATCAATAAAAGGGCAATTCCTGAAATGATGCTATATATTAATTTGTTATATTTTTTTTCGAGATCTAAAAGTTCAAAACATAAAATTATACAAAACATACAAATTGATATCATAGCAAATATGTAGTTGTACCAAGTTAAGAATATTATTGGTAGCATAATAAAAATTGCTGAGAATATTCTTAAACTTAGATTAGATCGAGCCATAATTTCGCCTTCTCTTTTCAAATTCTTTTAATGCTTTATTCAAATCATTTTTGTTGAAATCAGGCCAAAGTTTCTGTGAAAAGTACAATTCTGAGTATGCTGCTTGCCATAACATGAAATTACTTAGCCTTATTTGATTTCCTGTTCTAATAATCAAATCTGGATCAGGAATTTTATTTGTCATCAGATGAGATTCAAGTTTTTTTTCTGTGATTTTATCTTTGTTTTTAATATTATTCAAAGCATTAACTATGTCACTTCGCCCACTATAATTCCATGCAATAATTAATTTGTTTGATTGATCATTGTTATTTATTTTGTTTAATTGATTTATTTTTGAAATTGTTTTTTTTGGTAAATTTGTTAAATCTCCGATGAAAGAAAGATTTATATTATCTTCATTGATTTTTTCTGAAATATTATTTAATGCTTCATCTAGTAATTTGACCAAGTGTTTTTTTTCATCATAAGGTCGTTTATTATTTTCTGTTGAAAAAGCAAAGAGTGTAATATATTTGACTTTATACTCTATTAGGTGTTGCACAATGGGTAATATGTTATCAAGACCTTTTTTATGCCCCTCTGATCTGGGTGATTTTTTCTGCTCAGCCCATCTCCCATTTCCATCCATGATGATAGCTACATGAGACATTTTTTGAGAACTTATTTTATTCATAAAAATAGTTATATATTTAATATATCAGTTTGCTTACTCTCTCCAGCTTTATTCATATCTGCCACAAATAAATCAGTAACAGTTTGAACATCTTGTTGCATACGCTTTGATTCATCTTGGCTTATTTCTGAATTTTTCTCGGATGATTTGATTTGGTCTATAACTGTTCTTCGGATATTTCTGATAGCTACTAAGGATTGCTCAACTTTTTGTTTTACAATTTTTGATAATTCTTGTCTTCTTTCTTCACTCAGAGGAGGGATGCTTAATTTTATGACTTCTCCATCAACAGCTGGGTTTATTCCTAGATCTGATGTTTGGATACTTTTAACAATAGAGTCAACATTATTTTTATCCCAGGCATTAACATTTATTAGAGTAGAGTCAATGATATTAATTGAAGCTAATTGATTTAAGGGAAGAGTAGAACCATACACATTAACCTTAATTGTTTCAATGATTTTTGTGCTAGCACGACCGGTTCTTATAGAACTCAAATCATCTAAAAAAATCTGCATTGATTTTTGCATTTTTTCACTGGTGAACTGCTTTGTTGTATCTAATTCAAATTCCATTGTTACCTACTTAAATTTATTATTATTATTATTTAGCTATTACTTAGAAGAGTACCTTGTTTTTCTCCTAATATTATATTTTTCAAATTACCTTTTTTAAACAGGTCGAACACAACTATTGGAAGGTTATTGTCCATACACAATGCCAGTGCTGTTGAGTCCATGACTCTTAATTTTTTAGTTAAAGCTTCTTGATAGGTTATAGTATCATATTTTGTTGCAGATTTATTTTCTTTTGGATCTTCAGAGTACACACCGTCCACACCAAATTTTGCCATCAATAGAATTTCAGCTTCTATTTCTATTGCTCTTAGAGAGGCTGCAGTGTCAGTAGTCATGTGAGGATTACCTGTACCTGCAGCAAACACCACAACTCTTTTCTTTTCTAAATGTCGTATAGATTTTCTTCTTATATAGGGTTCTGCTATTTGTTGGACTGTAACAGCGGATTGTGTCCTTGTAGTAATATTGTATTTTTTTTCTAAAGAATCTTGTAGTGCTACTCCATTTATTATAGTGGCTAGCATACCTAAATAGTCTGCAGTTGCTCTATCCATTCCGTCTTTTTCAGCTTCTGCTCCTCTCCATATATTACCTCCTCCAACAACTATTCCAATTTCAATTCCTACATCAACTAAGTTTTTTATTTCCCTAGCCATATAATCAATTGATTTTGGATCGATTCCGTTATCTTTGTTGCCTTTGAATGACTCGCCACTTATTTTTAATAATATTCTTTTTGCTATTGGATTATTATTTTGTGACATGAAATATACGTTTATTCTGAAATAGCGAATCTTTGAAATCTTTTGACTTCTATTTTTTCGCCTAGTTTACCAGAAGTTTCTTCTATCAGATCTTGGATTGATTTTTCATTATCTTTTATAAATTGTTGGGTTAACAAAGAGTTATCTTTGCTCGGTTGTTCATCATTTAATATTGTTGGATTTGATTCCATATCTATATAAATTGGATTCATTGCTGCAATTTGCATGGTTATATTGTGAGCAAGATCTTTAAAATCATCAGTATTGGCTACAAAATCTGTTTCACAATTAATTTCTAGCAGAACACCAATCTTGTTATTTGCATGTATGTAAGAACTTATTATACCTTCTTGTGCATTACGACCAATTTTTTTTCTTGCAGATGCAATTCCTTGCTCTTGAAGTATTTTTTCTGCTTTTTCTAAATCTCCATTACTTGATTCTAATGCAGATTTACAAGCCATAATTCCAGCTCCTGTTTTTTCTCTGAGATTTTTGATTAAGTCAGTATTCATGTAGGCTCCGCAATATGTTATTTTTAGTTATTTTTGTTCTGGTGATTTGGTACTTTCTGTTACTCTCGGTTTAGCAGGCGAATTTGGTCTTTTACTTTTCTTTGCAAATAATTGTTTACCTTCTAAGATTGAATTGGAAATAACACTTGAAATAAGCTTGATTGATTTTATTGAGTCATCATTTCCTGGTATCACAAAATCAATTCCTGATGGATCAGAATCAGAATCTACTAACCCAATTACTGGTATTTTTAGTATATTAGCTTCATTGATTGCAATTTTTTCTTTTTTAACATCAACAACAAATAGGCATTCGGGTAGTTTTTTATAATTTTTCATCCCTTCAAAAAACTTATTAAGTTTATTGATTTTTTTACTTATAAGTGTAAGTTCTTTTTTTGTGAGAGAAGAAGAGTCTGTATTTTTCTGCTCATTTTCAAGGCTTGCTAAGTATTTGATTCTACTAAGTATAGTTTGGTGATTTGTTAAGGTTCCACCTAGCCATCTAGATATTACATAATGAGAATTACTTTCAATAGCAGCAGCTTTAATAGTTTGCTGAGACTGTTTTTTAGTACCTAGCATAAATACTGTTCCGCCGTTGGCAGATAAGTTTTTTACAAATTTTGACACTTCTTTTAAAACTTCTAAAGTTTTAAAAATGTTAATTACATGAACACCTTTCCTCGAAGAATGTATATAGGATTTCATTTTTGGGTTCCATTTTGTTTTTTCATGTCCAAAATGGATACCTGCATCTAACAAATCTTTAGGTTGGATATTATTTAAATCTATTTTTATATCTGTATTTTCTGTTGAATTCATTTTATTTAAATTTGGTGATTATAATTAGCACGAGTGAGAGTATAACACATAAAATAGTAATAATTGTATATATCTAATGATTAAATAGCGATAGTTTAAAAAAAAATGTAAATATATTATGAAAATAAGTAATATTATTCTTATAATGTGTTAGAATCTATTCTGTTAATAAAATGAAAAATAATAAAAGTGAATAAAAAAGAAGTAAAAGAAGTATTTAAGAAGCATGATAAAGACACAGGATCCGCAGAGTTTCAGATTTCACATCTCACGGATCGGATAAATATCCTCACTGATCATCTAAGATCTAACCCAGGTGACAATAGTTCAAAACATGGTATGTTAAAACTTGTTGGAAAAAGATCTAGATTATTGAATTTTTTACGTCAAGATAATATTGATCTGTATAACAACATACTAACTTCCTTAGGCATCAGAAAATAAAATAAATTATTTTATGCCTTTCACCTATATCTAAGGAGTAATAATGGATAAAGATAAATTCGATTTTTTAATTAATGGAGAAAAACTTTCTATTGAATTTGGGGAATTAGCTAAATCAGCAAATGGCTCAGTTTTATTGAGATACAGAGATAATGTCTTGTTGGTAACAGCAACTATGAACGACCCAAGACCAGGTATTGATTTTTTCCCACTTATAGTAGATTTTGAAGAAAAATTGTACGCAAGAGGAAAAATTCCCGGAGGATTTTTCAGAAGAGAAGGTAGGCCAAGTTCGCAAGCTATTTTATCTGCTAGATTAATAGACAGAACTCTCCGCCCTTTATTTCCTGAAGGATTTGTAAACGAAGTTGCAATTGTAATTCTGCCGTTGGCAGTTGATTTAACCTGTCCTCTAGATTGGTTAGCTGTTGTAGGAGCCAATGCAGCATTGTCACTGTCTGATATTCCTTTTAATGGCCAAGTTGCTGCTTCAAACATAGCTTATGTAGATAATGAAATGATTGTTAATCCCACATATGAACAACTCGATAATAGTGATTTTGATCTTTTAGTTTCAGGATCAAAGGATGGAGTGGTAATGATTGAAGCTGAAGGCCAAGAAATAGATGAAGATTTAATGTATAAAGCGATTGAAAAATCACAGGAAATTAATATTGATATAATGAACAATCTTGATAGCTTTATCAATAAACATGGTAAAGACAATGTTGAGTTTAATTACGAATTTAATGAATCAATATATTCTGAACTTTCTAGTGCTTTGAAAGATCAATTAAAAGACGTATACAAGAAAGATAGTACAAAATCTGAAAAAGAAGATGAAATAAAAGAAATAATAAACTCTTATGTAGAAAGTAAAAACTCTGAAGAAACATATGATAATGAGATAGACCAATTGAAAGCAGATGTTTTTAGAAGTATTACTTTAGATGAAAAAATCAGAGTGGATGGTAGAAATTTTGATCAAATACGAGATTTGAGTGGATCAGTCGATTTGATTCCTAAAGTGCACGGAAGTGGACTTTTCACTAGAGGTGAAACTCAAGTGTTATCATTAGTAACGTTAGGATCATCAAGAGATTACCAAAGATTAGATACCTTAACCCCGCTAGAAGAAAAAAGATTTATGCTTCATTATAACTTTCCTCCGTACTCAGTTGGAGAGGCCAGGCCAATGAGATCGCCAGGTAGAAGAGAAATAGGTCATGGACAATTAGCTGAAAAAGCTTTAGCTCAAGTGCTTCCAGATACTGATGAATTTCCTTATGCAATAAGAATTGTGGCTGAATGTTTACAATCTAATGGTAGTACATCAATGGGAACTGTATGTTCTGCTACTTTAGCTTTGATGGATGCAGGTGTTCCTATTAAAAAACCAGTTGCTGGAATTTCAGTTGGAATGATATCTGATAATGATAAATATGATGTTATGTTAGATATTCAAGGAATTGAAGATCATTATGGTGATATGGACTTCAAAGTAGCTGGAACTGATACAGGAATTACTGCGATTCAGTTAGATATAAAGAAAAAATTTATATCCATGGAAGTAGTTAGAAAAGCATTAGACATTGCTCAAAAAGGACGTTCAGATATTCTTCAAACTATTGACTCAGTTTTGCCAAATCCAAGAGAATCATTAAAACCAGATGCACCTAGAATATCTAAATATCAAATTGATGTAGATAAAATCGGCTTACTTATTGGACCTGGAGGTAAAACCATTAAAGGTATTTCAGAAGAAAGTGGTGCTGTGATTGACATTAATGACGATGGTGTTGTTTCTGTTGCTTCAGAAGATGGAGATTCTATGGAATTAGCTCTTGAAAAAATTAAATTGTTAACTAAAGAGATAAAAGAGGGCGAGATCTATACGGGTAAAGTTGTAAGCATTAGAGATTTTGGCGCTTTTATAGAGTTAACTCCTTCGAAAGATGGATTACTTCACATAAGTGAAATTGAAAATAAAAGAGTTGAAAATGTTGAAGATGTTTTGCAAATTGGTGACCAAGTAGAAGTTAAAGTTAAAGGTGTTACACCAGACGGCAAGATTTCTTTATCAAGGAAAGCTTTACTTAAAGATTAATCTTATTTATGCTAAATTAATATAAATTATTTTTTAAAAGGCATAATCTTATGAATGATCAAATTCTAAATGTAGCTGTTCATGGAGCTTTGGGCAAAATGGGTAGATATGTATTAGAAACAGTTTCTGAAGCTAATGATATGAAACTATCTTTTGGAGTTGATAAAAACTCTGAATCAATTCAACTTAATAACAAAGATATTCCTATTTATGATTCGTTAAATTTTAAAGATCATAAAATTGATGTACTCGTTGATTTTACTAATGCGGTAACATGTATGAATATTATTGAGAATTGCGGTAAAAATAATGTTGATATCATTATTGGATCTACAGGATTTACTGAACAAAATATAGAAGAATTAAAAAGAGTTTCTGATACTTATGGCATAACAATATTCTTAGTCCCAAATTTTTCTATTGGCGCAAATTTATTAATAAAAATTGTCAATGAGCTAGCTCATTACTATGATTATGCAGATCTTACTGAAATGCATCATGAGAATAAAATCGATTCACCTTCAGGAACAGCTATATCAATTCTGGAGTCAATACTAGATGTGAAAAACAAACTTGGCATGAGAAAATTTAAGCAGAATATTCCAACTACTGAATCAATACCAAATACTAGAGGTGGCGATATGTCTGGCATCAATGTTCATAGTAGACGTATGCCTGGATATGTAGCACATCATGAAGTAGTATTTGGTAACATTGGTGAAACTTTAACATTAAGGCATGATTCGATTGATAGAAAATCTTTTATGACAGGAGTGTTAAGAGCACTTAGAAATATTAAGGCATTGAATGGTTTTGTATACGGCTTAGATAATGTGATTTAGAATAAGTTTTTCCTGTTTTTTGATGAATTCTGTGTATATGACTATTTGAAGCATCAATATTCTGCTGTATAATCTCATTAATTTATTTGATATGAGGTTATTTTGCTTGAACATGCTTATGGATATGATGATGTTGCTATAGTTCCTGGTGAATTTACAATCAATCCCGAATTAGCTGAAACTAAATTTAAGATTCAAGAATTAGAATTTGACTTGCCTGTATTGGCCTCTGCTATGGATGCAGTTGTCTCTCCTTCTTTTGCTGTTCAATTTAATAAAAAAGGAGGATTGGGAGTACTGAATTTAGAAGGGATTTATACTAAATATTCTGACTATGAAGATGTTTTACAATCTATAATTTCTAGTGAACCAGAAAGAGCTACTTCTATAATGCAAGATGTTTATAACAAAGAAATATCTGAAGAATTGGTTGCAGAAAGAGTGCAGGAAATTAAATCTAATAATGTTATCTGCGCAGTATCTGTAACACCTCAAAATACCAAGAGATTAAGCCCTATTGCAATTGATGCTGGAGCCGATATTATTGTTGTTCAATCCACAGTAACAACTCCAAGGCATTTTTCAAGAAGTATAACTGGCTTAAATATGTCTGAACTTAAAAAACAAATTAAAGTACCTTTAATAGTTGGAAATTGCGTAAGTTATAACGTAGCTCTAGAATTTATGAATACAGGCGTAGATGGAATTTTAGTTGGAGTTGGACCTGGTGCTGCATGTACCACCAGAGAAGTGACGGGACTAGGCGTGCCACAAGTGACTGCTACATTAAATTGTTCTAAAGCGAGAGATGATTATTTTGAAGAAACGGGGAGATATGTATCAATAATTACTGATGGTGGAATTAGAACGGGTGGAGATTTTTGCAAATCCTTTGCAGCTGGTGCCGATGCTGTTATGATTGGCACTCCATTAGCCCAAACTGAAGAAGCTCCTGGAAGTGGTTTTAATTGGGGGATGGCTACAGCTGACCAATCACTACCTAGGGGTACCAGAGTATCTGTAGGTACAAGATGGAGCTTAGATACTCTATTAAATGGTCCATCAACTACAAGTGATGGTACTCAAAATTTTATGGGTGCTTTAAAAAATTGCATGGGATTTGTTGGAGCTTATTCAATAAGAGATATGCATAAAGCTCAAATGATAGTTGCTCCTTCAATAAAAACTGAAGGCAAGTTTTTTCAATTAGGACAATAATTAAAATTATTTAAATATTGTGACACTTCTTTTTGCGTAATTAGGATAAATCTATTTTGATTGTTGTAGTCTTTTATTACATATTTAAAGTAACTTTGAAATAATCTCTTCATAATTTTTATTAAGTATTGTGTGCTAGTTGGGTTTATTTCTAAAATTAAATTCTCAAACTCTACTGTAGATTCAGCTAATTGAATTAGTATATTTTCACAAACTTCGTATCCTTCAATCCCCCCATGTAATGCTTCCCTGGGCTCAAATTTTAGTTCGGCTTTTATATTTTTCATCTCTTCAATAGATAGGTAAGGAGGATTTGAAATAATAAATTTATAGTTACCTTTTATACCTTTCAAAAGATCGTTATGCACTAGACTTAAATTAGTTGATTTATTTATTGCTAAAATATTGTTTTTTGCAATTTGTAGCGAATTAACGTTTATATCTGTTGCTATATATTCTATTTTTTTGGATGGAAATAAATTAGCTAACGATCCAGTAATAGCACCACTTCCTATCCCAATTTCAAGTATTTTAAAATTGCTATTTTCGTTTTTTATTAAGTTTGAACAGATTTCTACTAGTATTTCTGTTTCTTGCCTTGGGATAAGTACAGATTCATTAGTAAAAAATTTTGATTTGTAAAAATATTTATAATTTAAAATATATGCTAAGGGGATTCTTTTCAGTCTTTTCTTAATAATTGAATTGTTAATTTTTATTTGTTGCTTTGTTATGTTTTTATTAGGATTTAATAATAGATCTGATTTATCTAGATCAAGAATATGCATTATTATAAGTTCTGATTCTAGTTGAGCTTCTTCTATTTTGCCATGTTCTAATTGTAATTTATTTTGAATTATTAACTGACTTATATTCAATAATATTTCACTTATTCATTAATCATAGACGTTAGAGATTCTATAATTGAAATAAATTCACCGTCTAATACTTTTTCAATGTCGTTATGAGTAAATTTTGATCTATGATCAGTGACTCTGCGTTGCGGGAAATTATATGTTCTGATTCTCTCAGACCTGTCTCCGGATCCAACTTGTTCTTTACGATTCTTAGCTCTTTCTTCCTCTTTTTTCCTTTTTTCCATATCATATATTCTTGCTTTAAGAACTGATAATGCTTTCTCTTTGTTTTTTAGTTGAGATCTTTCATCTTGGCATACTGAAATTATACCTGTTGGAACGTGAGTTATTCTGATAGCAGTAGCAACTTTCTGAACATTCTGACCTCCATTCCCACTAGCATGAAAAACATCGATTTGCAGGTCATTTGGGCTGACTTCTATATCAACCTCATCTGGAAGAGGTAAAACTGCTACTGTTGCTGCAGATGTGTGTATTCTTCCACTTGATTCTGTAGATGGGATTCTTTGAACTCTATGTACTCCGCTTTCATACTTTAAATTTTTATACACATTTTCACCAATAAGTTCAAAAACAATTTCTTTTATTCCGCCTAATCCAGTTGTATTTGAATTTAAAATATTTGATTTCCAACCGTTTCTTTGTGCAAATCGTGTGTACATCCTATATAAATTTTGTGCAAATAATGAAGCTTCTTCTCCTCCAGTTCCTGCTCTGATTTCCATTATTACATTACTTGTATCATCTTGGTCTGTATTGAAAAATTTGTCTTCTAGTTCATTGTGTATTTTTTCTAACTTTGTATTTAGTGTTTCTATTTCTTCTGATGCTAATTCGTGTATTTCGTTTGAATCCGGATCTTTTATTACTGATTCCAATTCTTCAATCTGATTTTGTAAATTATTATACTCAAAACAAATATCAGCAATTTTTTTCAACTCTGAATATTTTACATATACAGATTTGTTTTCTTCATAATTTGATGAAGTACTATTTGAAATTTGTGTTTCAATTAATTTAAATTCAGTGAGTGTTTCATCAACTTTGTTATCTAATCTTTTACTCATTTGATTTTTTTAATAATTCTAATAATTGATTTTCGTTAATTTCTTCTTGATCACCGTTAATTAGATTTTTAGTCGATATATAGTTTTTATCTGTCTTATCTCCAAATATTACAATCATTGTGAAATTATTTTTATTTGCATAACGCATAGTTGATTTAAGGCTTTTATTATCTGTTGATATTTCTGAGTTTATATTGTTTTTTCTTGCAATCAGATTGTATTTAACTTTGTTTTCGTAAGAACTAGGATTTATTGAAGTAAATAGAATCTTCGTTTTATTATCTTCTGAAATATTTATACCAGACTTGATAATTTCATTTATTACTCTTTCAACACCCATTCCAAATCCTGTTCCAGGTGTTGATGGTCCTCCCAATTGTTCTATTAGTCCATTATATCTTCCGCCACCAACCAATGCATTTTGACTTTTATCCACGTCTGAAGTAATTTCAAAGACACTATTTGTATAGTAGTCTAACCCTCTAACTAATGTTTTATTAACGTTGTAATTAATATTGGATATATCTAGGTATTTTTTTACTTTATCAAAATGTTCTAGTGAAGAATTTGAAACATGTTCTAGTATGTCAGGGGAATCGTTAATGTAAGTTTGACAGTTTATATTCTTGCAATCTAAAATTCTTAAAGTATTTGTGTTTATTCTGTTTTCACAGTCTTTACATTTGCTATTATCCCACCCACTTTTTTTATAATAGCTATCGAGGTTTTTTATATAATTTTCACGATCAATTTTATCACCTATAGTATTGATATTTAGATTTAATTTTTTTATCCCAAGATTACTTAGTAAATTCCAGGCAAAATGTATTATTTCTCCGTCTAAAAGAGGGTCATTACTTCCAATGGTTTCAATTCCAAATTGGTGATGCTCTCTTAATCTGCCCGATTGTGGTCTTTCATATCGAAAAATAGAAGTGAAATAGTACATTTTTTTTGGTTGTGATTCGCTGTGCATAGAATTTTGAATATATGCTCTGCATACAGACGCTGTACCTTCAGGTCTTAATGTAATATTATTTTTTCCTCTATCAAGAAATGAATAAGTTTCTTTTGTAACTATATCTGTGCCCATTCCTATTCCTCTTAGAAATAAATCAGTCATTTCAAAAGTAGGGGTTTCTATTCTTTCAAAGCCATATATTTCGGATTGTTTAAAAGCATGATGCTTAAAATAATCCCAATATTTTTGATCTTTAGGTAATATATCTTTTGTTCCTCTGATTGAACTGAACATTTTAGTCCTTATTTAATTTATTAATTTTTATTATAATTAATGTTAGTAACATAAAGATTTATATTCAAGTGGTACAGAGTTATAAGATGGTAGTAGCTAATTTAGATAAACAGTACAAAAAATTTGAAAAATTAATTGATTCTTATTTGAGCCTAGACCATTCCGAAATAGTTAAGAAAGCTTATGTGTATGCTGAAAATGCACACGGTGATCAAACAAGGCTCACAGGAGATAGATTTATTACTCACCCATTAGCCACAGCTCATAATTTAGCTGAGCTACATCTAGATTATCAAACAATATCTGCCGGACTTTTACATGACGTGGTCGAAGACTGTGATGTTACTAATGAAGATTTGGCAGACGAATTTGGGACAGATATTGCAAAGTTAGTTTTCGGAGTTACAAAACTAACTGAAGTCGAAAATGTATCTGAAATTCGATGGGAAGAAAACAGTCAAACACATTCTCTAGCAGAGGCACAAACATTGCGTAAAATGCTTATGACTGTAGCAGAGGATGTACGTGTTGTATTGATTAAATTAAGTGATCGTTTACATAATATGGAAACTGTTGATCCACTTCCTGGTGAAAGAAAGATAAAATTTGCTAAAGAAACTATGGAAATATATGCTCCTTTGGCTCACAGATTGGGCATGTGGGATTTCAAATGGAGATTGGAAGATCTATCATTTCGAATACTAGATCCAAATATGTATAAAAAAGTAGCCAAATTAATTAATACTAAGAGAAAAAACAGAGATTCGTATATAAACAAAGCAGCTAATTCTTTAGCAGAAAAACTACAAAATGAAGGAATAAATGCTGACGTAAAGGGAAGATCTAAGCATTTATTTAGTACATATAGAAAAATATTAGCTTATGAAAAAGAAAATAAGTCTATCGATGAGATTAATGATTTATTTGCAATTAGAGTTGTTGTTCAAGATGTCAAGGATTGTTACATAGCTTTAGGTTCTATTCATAATCTCTGGCCCCCTATAGGTGGTCAATTCGATGATTATATAGCAAGGCCAAAAGATAATATGTATAGATCTATTCATACCACAGTAATTGGGGATGAAAATTATCAAATCGAGATTCAAATTAGAACATCTGAAATGGATCAGTATGCTGAATATGGTGTTGCTGCCCATTGGAAATATAAAGAAGGTTCATTAGACGACTCAACATTTGACGATAAGATGATATGGTTAAGACAGTTACTAGATTGGCAAAGAGAAGTTCCAGGTGACCAAGAATTTATTGATTCTTTCAAAACAGATATATTTAAAGACCAAGTATATGTGTTTACTCCAAAAGGAGATATAAAAGAATTACCCACAGGATCTACCCCATTAGATTTTGCTTATCGTATTCATACTGATATTGGCCACTCTTGTATAGGTGCGAGAGTTAATGAAAAACTAGTTCCTTTGAACTCGGTATTAAAAAATGGAGACAAAGTATTTATTGTAACAAGCCCGAGTGAAACCAGTCCAAGCCTTGATTGGTTAAATCCCAATCTTGGTTATTTAGTTACTGCTTCAGCAAAAGAAAAAATAAGATTATGGTTTAGAAAATCTGAAAATGAAGAAAATATAAAACGAGGCCAATTTATCTTAGATAAAGAATTAGCAAAATTGGATCTTGGTCTAAAGATGAATGAGCTGGTATCTTTAACAAGCTACAATTCGTACGAAGAATTAGTTAGCAATCTTGGTGTTGGATATTTTTCAATTAACGAATTAATTAAAAAAGTAGACATTGGAGGATATTCCTCTTCTAGTTCGGTCGAATTACCCGTTATAGATAAAAAATCAGATAAAGTAAAAGTATTAGGTGTTGGTGACCTGTCAACTCGATTAGCTAAATGTTGCTCTCCAGAGCAAGGAAAACAAATATTGGGATATATTACTCGAAATAGGGGAGTAACAATACATAATAAAGATTGTAGTAATATTGAGAATGAAAAAGAACTTGATAGATTTATTGATGTTACATGGGGGTTAAATGAAAGCTTATATTCTGTTAGAATCTATGTTGAAGCTATAGATAGAGTTGGATTACTAAAAGATATTACATCCTTATTATCAGATCAAAGAATTAATATTTCTGGTAGTATAACTGAAAATAAAGATGATCATAGTTATATCACGCTCAAAATTTTTATAAAAAGCACAAGTCAACTTTATAGCATAATTAATAAATTAGAAAACATTAATAATGTTTTGAATGTAAAAAGAATTAACTAAAGGAGAAATTTTGGCATTAAATAAATCTTCGAAAGTGTCTTCAAGAAGATATCAAGAAAAACAGCCTTATAGGACTAAGGTTAAAAATTTAATTAGTGATACAAAAAAAGCAATATCAGAAGGCAATTCTGAAAAAGCAACTGAATTTGCAAAAAAAGCTGTTTCTGCCCTAGATCGAGCTCGACAGAAAAATGCTCTTCATGCAAACAACGTGGCAAGAAAAAAATCTAGACTCTTACAGCAATTGAACTTTTTGAGTAAAAAATAATAACGCATCCTATTACCAATTGATAAATTAGAACATATGTGCTATATTTAGAGAATGGTTAAATTAAATGATAAGCAAATTAATATTCTTAAATTTATTGAGAATTATTATATAGAATACGGAATTTCTCCTTCAATTAGGGAAATTCAAAAAGGTTGTGATATCACATCTACATCCGTAGTCGATTATAACTTGAAATCTCTTCAGAAAAATGGTTACTTGAATAAACGATCTGATATATCTAGAGCTATAAAATTAAATAAAGAAATTACAAGTATAAAAATTCCTATTTTATCTAATATTGCCGCAGGTGAACCATTGATGGTAAACCCTGATGAATCTTCTTTTAATGAAGATACTGATCCTTATGTCGAATTACCAAGTAATATTAATAATGAACCAGGACTCTATGCATTAAAAGTTAAAGGTGATTCTATGATTGATGCTCTTATTGCAAATGACGACATTGTAATTATGAAATCTGAAGTGAACGCAAGTAACGGTGAAATGATTGCTGCGTGGCTTCCAAATAATGAAGAAACTACCCTTAAACGATTTTATTTTACTGACAATAAAGTTGAATTGAGACCTGAAAACAGTGAATATAAATCTTTATTCCTTGATCCAAAGGATGTGATTATTAAAGGAAAAGTTGTTGGAGTTATAAGGAAAGTCTAGATTTACTAATTAATTTTAAGTATCATGTAATTATTACTTTCTTAAGGAGTTTTTATGTTCGGATTAGGCGCACCTGAATTGATTGCAATTTTAGGTATAGGTGTTTTGTTATTTGGTGCAAAAAAACTTCCGGAAATAGGCAGCTCATTTGGAAAAGCTATTAAAGAATTTAGGAAAACTCAATCTGATGATACTGGCGATTCTGATAATGATCAAAAATCTATTTCTTCTTGATTATTCTAAATAGTTACTTACTCTTTTCTATTTATTATCCATACCAAGATAAATCCTAATTCGAATAATAATATAACTGGAACTGCCACCAATGTTTGATTTACAGGATCAAATGTAGGAGTTACTATAGCCCCTATAATGAATGCTATAACCCAAAAATATCTTCTGAATTTTCTTATTTTCCTTGCGTTTATTATTTTCAGTTTACCCAAAATAAACATTATGAGAGGAGTTTGAAATATTAATCCCATCCACATCAATAGCGAAATTAATATACTAATGTAATTTCCTATTCTAATATATGGATCAGCAATATCTGATCCAAATGTAACTAAAAATTTTATTGCTGGTGGAAATAGCACGTATAATCCAAATGCTAATCCAGTTGTAAATGTTATATAGATTATCGGAATACTTGAATATAAAAATATTTTTTCATTTTTTTTCAATCCAGGACTTACAAATAATATTATTTGCAATAACACTATTGGAGATGATATTAACAAACCGGTATATATAGATACTTTGATAGCTACAGAAATATATTCAGTCAATTCTGTATATATTGGTTTAGTACTTTTGAAATATGTTAGTCCATTTGGTGGATTAATTAAAAACTCTAATATGTTTTTATGAAATATAAATGTAATTATTGATGCTAGTATTATTACTAACATACTTATTCCAACTCTTTTTCTTAGCTCTTGTACATGATTTGAAAAAGTACTTTTTGACTCAGTTGGATTCATTTTTATCATTGTTTTCAGATTGGTAATTTATGTCAAATGAATTTTGTAATTCATAAATCCACTTTTTAGATGTTTTTAAAATTTTACTTAACTCTTTAGAAAATTTTACGATTTTTGATGGTCCTAGTATTATTAAAGCAATAGCTATTATCCAAATGATTTCCATGCTGCCTATGTTAAATAAATTCATTTTAATTATTTTTTAATGTTAATAATGAGATGCTTTCAACATGATGTGTATTTGGGAAAAGATCTATAGGATTTATTGATCTTATCTCATATATACAATTTTGTGTAAGCATACTTAAATCTCTTGCAAGAGTTTTTGGATCGCAAGATATATATATAATATTTTTTACTGGCTCTAATATCAAGTTTTGTATTAATTTTTCATCACATCCTTTTCTAGATGGGTCTAATATTAACAAGTCTATTTTTGGTTTTATCGCAGATATTATTTCTTCAGAATTACCAATTATCATTTCATAATTATCTAAATTTTTTATATTTGACTTTGCATCTATTACTGCAGAATATGATTGCTCTATTCCAACTATTTTTTTAAATTTTTTATTTAACATTATTCCAAATGTTCCAACTCCTGCGTAAGCATCTACTAATAAATTTTTATCTATTCCGTCTATTAATGAAAGTATAATTTCTGTCATTTTAGATATTTGATCACTATTAACTTGAAAGAATGAGGGTGAACTTATTTGAAATTTTTGATTTTTAATTTCCTCATAGTAGTATTTTTGCCCAGTATTTGTTTTTATTTTAGAATTATTTAATTTTGGTTGAATTAAAAATGAGTCAGTATTCACACCAACTCTAATAGACATTTGAGTTGTTTCTCCTACTTCTGATTCTAATTTTTGAATATGATTATTTACTTTATTATTCATTATTAAGCATTTATCAATTCCTACAAATTTTTTTGTTACTTTATTAGTAAATCCAATTTGTCCATTTCTTCTTATGGTAAATCGTCCGTGATTTCTATAATGAAATTGATTTTCACTTCTTATTATATTTTTGATTTTCACTTTATTAAAATATTTAAGTAGTTCATCGTGTAATAACTTTTGTTTAAGATAAAGTTGATATTCGTAATTTATGTGTTGCCAATTACATCCTGTACAAAACCCATAAAAATTACATGGAGTTTTTATTCTATATCTTGATGAATTAACAATTTGCTTAACTGTTGCAAATGTTTTTTTTCTTTTTCTTTTTGTTTTTTTTTGTTCTGTAATTTCAGCTAATACTACTTCTCCAGGTATCCCGCCAAAGACACTTATAGTTTCCGAATCTATTGTTGCAACCGTATCTCCATTAGCACCAATATTACCTAATTTCAGTTTAATTAACTTTTTATTATTTTTAATTGCCATAGATTTATATTGGATTTATATAAATTAGTATATAATTATTTTAATACTAATGTGGAGTTACAATTATATGACAACTGCTCGTAGACTTCCTTCTTGGCTTAAAGCAAAAATGCCTGGAAGTAAAAATTACTTAGAAGTTAATAATTTAGTAAAAGAAAATTCATTAAATACAGTTTGTGCAGATGCAAAATGTCCAAATATTGGTGAATGTTGGGATAATAGAACTGCTACGTTTATGATTTTAGGAGACACTTGTACTAGAGCTTGCAGGTATTGTGCTGTGAAATCAGGTAAGCCAATCGGTTTAGATATAAAAGAACCTATTCGAGTTTCAAATGCAGTGCAAAAACTAAATTTGAAATACGCAGTAATAACATCAGTGGACAGAGATGACCTTCCGGACGGAGGAGCGTTTATTTTTAGGCAAACCATTAATTTGATTCATAAAAATACGCCAGGATGTAAAGTTGAAGTTCTAATTCCTGATTTTCAGGGAGATTGGGATGATCTTAAATCCGTAATGGATGCTAATCCTGAAACTTTAAACCATAATATAGAAACCGTAGAAAGAGTATTTAAATTTGTTCGAGCAAAAGGAGATTACACTCTTTCTCTAGATTTACTTTTGAAAGCTAAAGATTTAAATAATTATAGTGTTACCAAATCAGGAATGATGGTTGGATTAGGTGAGACATGGGATGAAATTATATCAACCATGAAAGATTTAAGATCTGCTGATTGTGATTTATTAAGTATTGGCCAATACATCAAACCTACTCCTAAACATGCTAAAGTCGAAAAATGGTATAAACCTGAAGAATTCAATAAACTTAGAGATATTGGATTAGAATTAGGCTTTAAGGGTGTGGTTGCAGGTCCATTAGTAAGAAGTTCTTATAAGGCTGATGAACAATACTATCAAGCTAAAGGCTTGATACCCATAAATTAATAGATAATGTTTAAAAATATCTTTAATTTTATATCGCAAAATATAGTGCTGTATTTATTTAGAAAAATTAATGTGGGTAATATCACTTTTCATGTTATAGATACAGATCGAAGATACGTATTTGGTGATATCGATTCTAAATTGAAATCTGAGATTATTGTTAATGACAGATCTTTTTTTCAAGATTTGTTATTTAGACAGGGGATAGGTTTTGCAGAAAGTTACATGGATGGGAAATGGGAATCTGAAAGCTTATATAATTCTTTGGATATACTCGCAAAAAACCCTCAGCTTTCAATTAATAAAAGATTAAGTAATTTTTTGTTATATATATATGCCCCTATTAAATATATTTATACTAAATTTAAATTGTATTTTCAAAAAGATGAAAGAAATGATATTAAAAAACATTATGATTTAAGTAACGAAATGTTTTCTTTATTTCTTGATAAATCCATGGCATACTCTTGTGCTGTTTTTGAAGAACCTAAATCTTCTTTATTTGAAGCTCAAAAAAACAAATTTAAAATTATATCTAATGATCTACAGATTAAATCTAAAGATAAATTTTTGGATATTGGCTTTGGATGGGGTGGCCTTTGCGAACAAATTTATAATAATTTTGATTGTGACATTGATGCAATCACTTTATCTGAAGAGCAGTTAAAATATGTAACTCAAAATGAAAAATTAAGCAGTGAAATTAATTTTAAACTTATGGATTTCAGGTTATTAAATGGAAAATTTGATAAGATTGCATCGATTGAAATGCTTGAAGCATTAAATTACACTCAAATTTCTGTGTTTTTCCAAAAAATACAGAATATTCTTAACTATAATGGAAAATTATTTATACAAGTAATTACTATTCCTGAATCAAGATTTGACTCTTATAAATCCAATACTGATTTTATCCAAAAATATATTTTCCCCAATGGAATGATTCATCCATTAAATAGAATAATTGATTCAGCAGATAAATATGCAGGATTAAAAATTGAAAAAGTTACCGACATTTCTTCTCATTATGTAAAGACTTTACAATTATGGAAGAATAATTTTAATAAAAATAGGAAAAAAATTATTGATCTTGGATATGACGATGTTTTTATTAAAAAATGGAATTATTATTTTGATTATTGTTCTGCTGGTTTTAATAATAAACTTATTGGAACTTCCCAAATTGTTTTTTCAAATTCTAAGGAATAGGTTATATGTGGTACGAAAAATTTATTGATAATGGATTGATCCCAGATTACTTACTTAGACTAGGTATAAAAATCCAATTATTGAATAGATTAAATACTTTGTCTTCCTATGACGATGATATTAAAACATTATTTTCAGCTGGTGAAATCAGCACCCACTCTAACGAAGCTAACGATCAACATTATGAAGTACCAATAGAATTTTTTGAAATGATTTTAGGTAAATACATGAAATACAGCTCTGGTTTGATGAATTCGAAATCTGACTCTTTGAACCAGTTTGAAAAACAAATGTTAGATTTGGTTTCAAAGCGAGCTCTTTTAGAGAATGGACAAGAGGTTTTAGAATTGGGATGTGGTTGGGGATCTTCTACACTTTATTATGCATCCAAGTATTTAGATTCTAAATTTGTTGCAGTTACAAACTCCCAGTTACAAAAAACATTTATCGAAAACAAGCTGAAAATATTAGGCTTGAATAATGTGAAAATTGTCAAATCTGATATAAGTGACTTTAATACAAAAAATAAATTTGATCGTATACTTTCTATAGAAATGTTTGAGCATATGAATAATTGGACTAAGCTACTAAATAATACCTTTGAGTGGCTTAAAAATGATGGAAGACTTTTTATTCATTATTTCTGTCATAAGAATTATTATTATCGTTTTAGTAAAGATAGTAATTCATGGATGGAAAAATATTTTTTTTCAGGTGGATCCATGCCTAATTTAGATATATTAAAAATGATAGATCATTCCTATAAGATTGAAGAATTGTGGTCTGTATCTGGTATGAATTATCATAAAACCTTAGAATTGTGGTATGAAAATCTAAAATTGAATAAAAATAAAATTATGAAAACAGATTTTAAAGATGATAAATTGTCTTCAAAAATTCATTACAATCGATGGAAAGTTTTCATATTAGCATGTTCTGAATTATTTAAACTACATAATGGCGAAGAGTATTTAGTAGCACATGCTCTTTTAAAGAAATAAAATAATGAAGATTGGGATTATAGGATCAGGTATTTCAGGACTTAGTTTATGTTATTTCTTAAACAAATTTAATTATGATGTTACTCTTATTGAAAAAGAGAGTAAATTAGGCGGACATACAAATTCTTATACAATTAAAGATAATATTGACAATGGATTGAAGATTGATACTGGATTTATTGTTTTCAATGATAAAAATTATCCTAAATTCATGGAAATAATGAATACATTAGGTGTTAATTATGCTAATTCTGACATGTCTTTCTCATATTGGAATTCTAATAAAAACAAAGGTTATTCTGGTAAAAACATAAATGGATTGATGCCGAGTTCAATTTTTGATTTTGAAAAAATCAAATTATTAAAAAACATTTATAAATATACCAAAATTTTAAAAAATGACTATATCAAAGGAAATTTAAAAAAAAGCTCATTACTTCAATATTTTCATAATAATAACTATCCTAATAATGTGGTTGATAATTATTTTTTACCACTAGCTGCAGCAATTTGGTCTAGTCCAACAAATAATATACAAAATTGGAATGCTGAATTTTTTGCACAATTTTATATGAATCACGGATTACTTGATTTTCGTAATAGACCCTCTTGGAAATACATAAAAAATGGAAGTGTTTCATATATAGAAAAAATTGTAAATTATACAAACCCAAATATCATTTTGAGTACTGAAGTAAAAAAAATTATTTCTTTTCAAAACAAAGTGAAAATTTTTACTGGTACTAAAGAAATGATTTTTGATAAAGTCTTTATCTCTACTCATGCAGACCAGGCTTTTTCTATGCTGCAGTCTTCTGATTTAACTGATACTTATTCATCTTTAAATGAATGGAAGTATTCAAATAACCATGTTTACCTACATACTGATACTAATTTACTACCACCAAAAAAATATTGGGCGTCTTGGAATTATATTGAAAACATTTCAAAGAAGAATAAGCATGTATCTATATCTTATAATATGAATCTTTTAAATAAAATCTGTTCAGAAAACACGTATGTTGTAAGTTTGAATCCAATATTTGCACCCAAGCAAGAAAAGATTCTTTATGAAACTTACTATGAACATCCTATTTTTGAATCTAACTCATTGAATACAAGAGAGAAAATCAAATCTTCAAACGGCAAGTATAATGTTTTTTTTGCCGGAAGTTACATGGGTAATGGATTTCATGAAGATGGAGTAAAATCTGCTTATGATGCTTTTAAAAAATTTGTTCTTTCAATAAATTAAATTTATGAATTCTAAAATTATCAAATCTAAAATTTATCATAACCGATTAGGAGAGAAAACTAATTCATTTTCTTATAATGTTTTGATGTTTTTATTTGATATTTCAGAACTCTCTGATTTAAATGATTCTTTGAAATTGTTCAATTATAATAAACTTGGCGTATTCAGATTTTCTGATAATGATTTTCTTCATAAAAACAATTTAAATATATTAGAAAAATTAAAAAAATATTTGTCATCATTTGATTTGAATGATAACGTAAATCAAATTTTTTCACTTACAACAATCAGATTTCTTAATCATACATTTAATCCTATAACTATTTATTACGTATTAGATCAGAACGAGGATATCATTTGCCATATAGCAGAAGTAAATAATACATTTGGAGAAGGCCATTTGTATTTATTAAAAAACAATATAAGTAAAGATACTAAATATTTTATTTACGAAACTCCCAAAAATCTTAGAGTATCTCCTTTATATGATGTTTCAGGATATTATCAATTTAAGATAAGTAAAGATTTTTTGAATGACCTATCAGTACATATAGATTTATATCAAGATAGTAAGCTTCAATTCAAATCAGGATTTAAAGGGAAATCTTATGAAATTACGGACAAAAACTTATTTAAATTTATTTGTAAAATGCCATTTAATACATTCTTAACTGTCCCAAGAATATTGTATCAAGCAGGGAAGATGCATTTTTTACAAAAAATACCATTTGCAAAAAAACATGTCAACAAACATAAAAATACATATGAATCTTCTTATCCGCCGTATATAAGAATTTTATAAATTAATCTGAGGAAGGAAGCCTTTTTGGTTTTACTTCTGTCATAGGTTCCCCGTCACAACTAATAATTCCTGCGCCTGCTTTGGTGCATAAAACTATAATACCACTTTTGGATTCATATCTTTTTCCTAGCACATTACCAGGTCCCTCTAGTGAGCTATCATTGTCGCTATTTTCTTCGGTAGTAGATAATACTAGTTTTTGTCCAGAATTTGTTAAGGTTCCATCTCCTAATTTTACTACCATAAACTCGGCTGAAGTTTTTAAGCATTTTATTCTTGATCCTACTTTTAGTTCCATATTTAGTTCCCGTTTTTTATAAATTCTTTTATGCTAGCTTTTAACACTGAAGATATTTTATTAATATTTTCATTTGATAAATTCATTGGGTGTACTGTTAAAAATTTTTGATTCAACCCTGTTTCATTTAAAAACAATCCATCGTTAGTTTTTAATTGATTACTTAACTCAAAAAGATTAATGTTTTCACTATGTATGTTTAGTGTAGGGTATTGTTCTTTATTTGAAGGGGATTTAATCAATGTTGAAATTTTATCTGAATTTAATGATTGAATATCCTTGTTAATTATTTCTAGTAATTTTTTTGCTTGTTTCATTTCAGATTCAATATCTTTTTCTATGAAAACTCTGAGCGCGACAAGCAGTCCTGCTATTTCTTCTTTTGCCACTTTAAATCCTCTTCCTATTCCATGTCTAGGTATTGCAGTAATTTTAGATTTGTCAATTAGATTTGAAGGAGGGTTCCAAATTTCAAAGAATTCGTCCATATCTAAAGATTGTAATGCTACTGAACTTATATATTTTTTTTTGCCACATAATATACCTGAGGATTGAGGACCTTTTATAGCTTTACCTCCACTATATGCTACTAGGTCAACTCCTTTTTCTATAAAGTATCTAAGGTTATCTCTAGGTGGAAGCTGAGCAGCCGCATCTACAACAACCGGTAATTCGTGTTTTTTCGCTATTTCTACTATTGATTCAATACTAGGTTCTGAATTTTCAGTTGCAACATATATAATTCCGGCAGTTCTTTCATTAATCGCTGCCTCATATTCCCAAGGCTCAGTTCTTCTAACACCTGCTCCAGAGAGAATTTCATTCATTCCAACGTCAATAGTTTCTGCTCCTGCTAATCTGAACGCATGATCATATCCACTTCTATGTTCTCTTGAAATGATAAATTGATTTTTTTGAGATTTTACTGTGGGAAGTTCTTCCATTTTTGATGGATCGAGACCTGCAAGAATTGCAGCTGCAGCCATTGTCAATCCTGCAGATGCGCCTGCTGTAACATATGCTGCTTCAGATCCAGTGATTTTGGAAATATAATCTGATGCGCTAGCTTGTAATTCTGTCATATCTACTGAATGCTGAGATGCTTCTACCATTGCATTAGCAACTTCTTCAGAAAGAACTGGTCCGCCTACTCTTGTCGAAGTTCCTGCAAGATTATAAATACTCCTTGCGCCAAATTCTTCATATATGCTCATTCTTATCACCTATAATTTTTATTTAATCATAATTATTATGTATTTAGATATAAATGACAATTAAAAATACTAATTATTCAATTTATATTTTCAACTAGTTTGTTAATTAGTGATATTTGATTCTTCATTTCAATTGGATCGTAATCCGAGGAAGGTAATATAAAATTAAATTTATTAAATTTATTATTCTTGAAATTGTTTACTAATTTCAAGTAAAAATTTTCTTTGGTAATATTTTGATTTTTATAACTATCTAAATTAAATTCTTTGTCATAAAAAACATTTTTAGGCAAATCCATTCTAATACTAATGTACACGTCTGTTTCAAATAATTTATTGGTGAATTTTTTATATTCAGTAACGAAATTTGTGTAAACTTCAGAGTCATAGATTGGATTTGATATAAAATATTTAATCCCGTATTTTATTTTTTTATTAACCAAGTTTATATTTTGTTCAGTTACGTTATTTAATTCTATTGTACTTCCTAGGTGTAGTTTTGGAATTTTTGTTATATTATTTCCCAAAAAATCTGATCCGTTTTTCATATTTGATATATGTTTTATCACTTTAGTAGTAGAGAACTCAAATATAGACTTAGAGTCCTTTTCTCTTTTTTTTCTTGATTTTTGTAAAGAGTGACTATCTCCCTTGGTTATAATAAAATCAAATATGTCGAATAATTTTGCACCTAAAATCCTCGATTGAATAAATCTCAGATTTGTATCAACAGTATTTATTGTTAAAATCATCGTTTTATTAAGATGTTTTTTGATATGAAACGCTAAAGAAAATACGTCAGTTCTTACTGACGAAATTTGTGGTATGACAAAGTGATCAACATTTATTTGATTAATTAATTTGAGTTGATTCTCTTTATACTGTTTATTGACAGGTATAGTAACTAATAATTTTTCTTTCATAGAAAAATTATAACTTACAAATTATTAAAAATTGACTAAATAATTTGTTATTTATTTATCTCCAAGTAATACCATTTCTTTTTGATGGTATTAAAGATACTCGGTGACCTTGATCACATTTGAATCTTTCTTCTCTTAGATCTTTTCTTTTTCCTGACAGTGAAGTTTGCTCCATCGAAGAATCACAAAATGGACAATTAACGTCAAAAATTATTCTATTTTTTTGCCTTACAACTTTTACGTGTGCTAATTTCTCTTTGAAATTATCCGAATGTCCTTTATATCTAACCATATACCTTGTTGCAGATCCTACAACTGTACTTCCTGGAGATTGTATTTTCTCGAGTGGTGTTGAATAATCTACAAATCCACATTGTAAACATTGTGGTTCATAGTAGGTTTTGACTATAGCACTAGAACATTTTGGGCATCGCATTTGAGATGCTTTAGCGCTTGTTTTGACTTCTTTCAAAGTCGAGTTGTTAGTTAATATTTCTGCTGGCTGCTGCATATTTACTCCTTTCTTAAATTATATATATTTTAATACTTGTTTAAAACTTGTCAAGTATTTTTTTAATATTTGTGTGTTTTTGTTTGCTATTTTTAAAATAATTTTAATCTAATAGCGTTTGACAACTTATTTAGAAAGAAGAGATAATTTTATATAACTCTTTTTTATTATATTTATGGTGTTAAATGAAAATATTAGTTTGTGTAAAAGAAGTTATTGATCCGGAAGTCCCTGTTAATTCTATTGATATAGATTCAAATAATTGGAAATTTTCCCCTAAACAAGGAGTGTCAACGGTTCTTAATGGATTTGATGAAAATGCTGTTGAAGCAGCAATAAGAATCAAAGAACAAATTCCTGAAACTGAAATTTCTGTTTTGTCTATTGGTAAAGACTTTAGTATGGATGTAATAAAAAAACCTCTTTCTATGGGCTGTCAAAATCTTTTTTTAGTTAAAGATGATATGTTAGATCAAACTGATCCGTTTATTACATCCAAAGTGTTACATAGCGCAATAAAAAAAATAGGTGACTTTGATCTTATATTATGTGGAAGGCATGCGTCTGATTGGGATAATGCACAAGTTCCAATTGGCATAGCTGAATTACTTGAAGTAGAAAGTGTTACTTTAGCTAAAGGGATAAATGTAGAAAAGAATGAAATAACCGTAGATCGTGTGATTCCTGGTGGAAGCGAAGTTGTCAAAAGTACAACCCCAGTTTTAATCACAGTAAGCAATGAGTATGGAGAGCCAAGATATCCTAATTTAAGAGGTATTATGGCAGCCGGAAAAATTCAACCCACAATATTTACTTTATCTGATCTAGATCTTAGACCTGAAGATTTGAAAAATAATAATGAAATAGTAGACATTTTTATTCCTGAAAAAAATTCTAATTGTGAATTTATTGAAGGTGAAGATGAGTATGATATAGGAAGAAATTTAGCTATCACTTTACGTGATAAAAATTTAATTTAAAGGATTAATGAATGAATGAAATCTTGGTTTTTACAGAAGTTACTGATGATGGATTTGATAAAAGTTTATTAGAAATGTTATTTATGCTGAAAGAACTAGGGCATGATAATTCTACACTTACTGTAGCAGCTCTTGGAGATAACATGGAATCAAAGGAATCCATATTAAAGTCCATTCCTGTTTCAAAGGTTGTTGCCACTAAAAATCTTGATACTAATAAATTTAATCCTAATATATTAAAAAAAGTTGCAACTAACATAGTAGAAAGATTAAATCCAAGTAAGATTATAATTCCTAAAACTTCTATAGGACAAGATTTGGCAACGAGATTAGCTTACAGTTGTAATATGGGCATAGTTAATGATTGTTTATATATTGAAAACAATGATGATAAATGGATTGGAGTAAGACCAGTATTTGGTGGAAATTACTTTGCTAAAGTTAAAGCTACTACGGATAGTCAAATATTTTGTGTTAGAACAAAAGTTTTCGAAGAATTAACAGACAACTCTGTTACACCAGATATCGAGTTTTATGAAAATGATATTAATATTGATAGCAGTACACAAATTTTAGAAAGAACACAGGAACAATCCGACGGAATAAAATTAGAAGACGCTGAAATTGTTGTAGCTGGAGGCAGGGGATTGGGAGGTCCCGAACCTTTTGAAACATTAGATGAAATTGCAGGCTTATTAAATGCTGCAGTGGGAGCATCTAGGGCAGTCTGCGATGCTGGTTGGAAAGATCATTCTTATCAAATTGGATTAACAGGAAAAGATATTTCGCCGAATCTTTACTTTACTGTTGGTATTTCTGGTGCGAGTCAACATATGGCAGGATGCGGAAATTCTAAACATATTGTTTCTATCGATAAGAACATCGATGCAAATATATTTAAGGATGCAGAAATAGGCGCAGTTGGAGATTGGAAAAACATACTGCCAGGATTTTTAGATACTTTAAAAGATTTAGCAAAAGATTAAATATGTACAACGATTTAAATAATTTCATCAATAATATAACTGATTCTGATGTGGTTTCGATTGTTTTTTTTAATTTGAATTCATCCTTAGTCTTAGATAGAAGAGAACAAGATGGAGAAGTGCTGATAAAAGTTTTTCCTATTGCTCAATCACCCGATGAAAGAATTAAAATGCTCAATAAATTAAGACCTGGATTAGATGAAGTTAAAAATTTTATTGTTATTCCTTGGCATTCATATCTTAAAGTGTTAACCGAGGATGGTGTTTGGGATAAATTATTAGAAAATATTTTTTATGTAGTTAACGAAAATGCATTTTTCAAACTGGATGATGCCATTGAAGAATTACAACTAATAGAAAAAACTAAGATTAAAGATGCGATTACTGGAAACGGATACAAAACTATTTGGTCCAAAGTATAAATCAATATAGGAATTTTATGAATATAGGATTTATTAGTGGGACAGGTAAAGAAGGGAAAGCTTTGGCAATCAGATTTGGAATGCATGGTCATTCTATAGTTATCGGTTCTAGATCCAAGGAAAAATCTGAAAAAACAGTTCAAGAAATCAAATCTGTTTTTCCAAATATTGAAGCAAAAGGAATGAGTTATTTAGAAACAGCTCGTTGTTCTGATATTATTTTTGTGGCATTACCATATCAAGTGGTAAATGAAGAATTAGTTGCCATTAAAGAAGAGTTGAAAGATAAAATAATTGTAGATACTTCAGTTCCAATCGTTTTCAGCGACGGAAAATTTACCAGAGATAACAGCTTGGTTAACTCAATTTCAAGTAATCTTAATACAAGCCTAACTAAAACAGAAGTTATATCGGCATTTCATACAATAAGCCACTCAGATTTAAATAATGTTAACAAAGAATTAGACCATGATTTACTTTACTTTGTTAATGATGATTCTACAGAAGCAATATTTTTAAGTATACTCAGTAGTATTAAAGGATTAAATCCCATTAAATGCGGGACACTTGATTTATCTATTTTAATAGAATCACAAGTGCCTCTATTGCTTAATATTAATAAAGCTTACAGAAAGTCAACATCTATAAAAATTAAAGGGCTTTAGTTTATTTATCCTTAGATTTACCGTCAACTACATCGTCATCTTTTTTTTCATTTTTAGGCTTAGCGCTCTTTCTTTTTGATTTAGTTTCTGCCTTAGGTTCATTTGAATCTGTTTCCCCAGTTTGTGCATTTGGATCTTGTTGATCTGCTTGAGAATACATTGACTGTCCAATTTCTTGTAACATTGTTTGAAATGAATTTAATTCAGCTTCTATTTTTTCAACATCATCTGATTCTAAAGATGTTTTAAGAGATAGTTTTTGCTCATTAATTTTGGTAGTGATTTCATCAGAAATTTTTTCTTTGTTCTCATCAATTAATTTATCTGCTTGGTAAATTATTGAATCAGCGTTATTTTTAACTTCAATTAACTTTTTCTTTTTTTCATCTTCTTCTGCATGAGATTCTGCATCATTAATCATTTGCTCAATTTCATCGTCACTAAGCCCGGAACTAGCTGTGATTGTAATTTTTTGTTCTTTACCAGTTCCTTTATCTTTTGCAGAAACATTGAGTATTCCATTTGCATCTATATCAAATGTTACCTCTACTTGAGGCACTCCTCTTGGTGCAGGAGGTATTCCATCTAGTATAAATTTACCTAAAGTCTTATTTTCGGTCGCCATAGAACGTTCACCTTGAAGTACATGAATTTCTACACTAGGTTGGTTATCTTGAGCTGTACTAAAAGTTTCAGTTTTCTGTGTAGGAATAGTAGTGTTTCTTTCTATTAGAGGAGTAGATACTCCACCCAAAGTTTCAATCCCAAGAGTCAAAGGAGTAACATCTAAGAGTAGTACATCTTGTACATCTCCTTGAAGGACTCCAGCTTGAATAGCAGCTCCTACAGCTACAACTTCATCTGGATTAACTCCTTTATTAGATTCTTTATTAAAAAATTTTTCTACAGCAGATTGAATTGCAGGCATTCTAGTCATGCCTCCTACTAATATAATTTCATTTATATCCGATGTTTTAAGCTTTGCATCATTGATAGCCATTTTACAAGGTTCAATAGTTTGTTCAATTAAATCCATAATTAAATTTTCAAGTTGGGATCTTGTTATTGTTTTAACAAGATGCTTTGGTCCTGATGCGTCAGCTGTGATAAATGGAAGATTAATTTCAGTTTCCATTACAGTAGATAGCTCAATTTTAGCTTTTTCTGCAGCTTCTCTTAGCCTTTGAATTGCCATAGTATCTTTCATTAAATCTACCGCATTTTCTTTTTTGAATTCATCAGCTAGCCAAGATACTATTCTTTGATCAAAATCATCTCCTCCAAGATGAGTATCACCATTTGTAGACTTAACTTCAAAGACTCCATCTCCGAGGTGCAATATTGTTATATCAAATGTACCTCCTCCTAAATCATAAACAGCTATAGTTTGGTCAGTTTTTTTATCTAATCCATAAGCAAGTGCAGCAGCTGTGGGTTCGTTAATAATTCTTAGTACATCTAATCCAGCTATTGTACCAGCGTCTTTTGTTGCTTTTCTTTGACTGTCATTGAAATATGCAGGTACGGTAATTACTGCCTGAGTTATTTTTTCTCCTAACTTTGACTCAGCATCTGATTTCAGTTTAGCTAAAATCATTGATGAAATTTCTTGAGGAGAGTAATCTTTACTAGCCATATGAACTGAAATATCACCATTTTTTGCTTCGTTTACTTTGTATGGAATCATTGAAAGATCGTCTTTTAGAGAACTATCTTTATATTTTTTACCTATGAATCGTTTTACAGAAAATATGGTATTTTCCGGATTTGTTACAGCTTGTCTTTTTGCAACTAATCCAGCATATCTTTCTTCATTCTTTGGATTTATTGCTATCACTGATGGAGTAGTTCTTCCACCTTCAGAATTTTCTAAAACCTCACCCTCTGATGCTTCTACTATAGCCATGCATGAGTTTGTGGTTCCTAAATCTATTCCTAAAATTTTTGGCATTTTATTCTCCTGTAATTGTTAAGTTATGTGTTTTAGTAAAATTACTTGAGCAGGTCGAATAATAGTTTCTTCTATCGAGTACCCAGTTTTAACGGTTTGAGAAATTTTACCGTCTAATTTTTTTGTCTTTGTTTCTTGAATTGACAATGATTCGTGAATTTGTGGATTGAAATCATCACCTTCCTCAGGATGCAGCTTAACTAATCCTTCCTGAGTTAAGCTAGTTTCAAATTTGCTAATAATAATTTCAATACCTTCAAGCCAACCTTTAAAAGCTTTGTCTGTTGGAAGAGAATCTTTTGTCATGTGTAACTCATCTAAGGTATCTAAGAATTTAGTAAATAAATTTATTTTGGTTTTGCGTTTATTTACTTGCATTTCTTCTAAAGTACGTCTCTTTAGATTAATCAGATCAGCTTGTGATCTTTGAGCTGTAGTTTTCCATTGATTTATTTCTTCCTCTTGTTCCATTAGCTTACTTTCTAATTTTTTTATTTTGGAAGGAGAAGGTGTTTTTTTAGTTTTTTTAGTTTTTTTAGTTTCTGTCATATTCTAATCCTAAAGTTTCAAATATTTCGTATAGTTTTTCATCAAGAAATATTTTTAATTGAGAACCTTTTAGTATTTCATTTCCTTTTTTTACATCTAATAAATCGTTAAATATATTTAATATAAGTCTTACTCCTGCTAGATTTAATCCTAAATCATCTACAAGATATTTAATTAATTTCAATCTTGCGATATCGTCTTGGGAATATAATCTTAACATCCCGTCTGTTCTGCTTGGTCTAACTAAGCCAACTCTTTCATATTTCCTCAATGTTTGAGGATGCATCGAAAGCATTTTAGACGCTACGCTTATCACGTATACACCTTCTATATTTGGTTCAGAGAAATCCCACTGCATTTTATCACTAAAATTGTTATAGAACGTATTTTATACATTGATACGATGTGTGTCAAGTCAGTTGATAGAATTACCTAAGCTTTGCTTTTAAGAAAACCGTTCTTGCTTCCATGGATCACCATTCATATGGTACCCTCGAACTTCCCAAAAACCAGGAATTGGATTCTCAGTAAAATTGATTTCTTTAATCCATTTAGCGCTTTTCCAACCATATAAATGAGGGATAACTAGTCTCAAAGGGTATCCATGTGATTGCTCAAGTTTTTCACCTTCATATTCAGTAGCAAGAATTGATTTTTCATTCATCAGATCAGATTTAAGCAAGTTTGTAGTGTATCCATCATAGCAGGATATACTAACGTATTTTAATTTTGAGTCTATTGTAAATTCTTTTAGTATTTCAGAAATTAAATATCCTTTCCATTTAGTTTGTAGCCTAGACCATTGTGTTACACAATGAAAATCTTCAGTAATTTCTGATATGTTTTTTTCCTGAATCTCTTTCCAACTAAAAGATGATATTGATTTTCCGTTTGATTTTATGTCAAAAGTCCATTTATCCAAATCAATATTTGGGGATGGAAAAGCAGAAAAAACCGGAAATTTTTCAGTAACAAATTGCCCAGGTGGCGCACTTGACTGGTTTTCAAGATTCTTATTTGTAGTGATTTTACCTAATTTTTTTTGCATATGATTATTATACAATGTTCATAATAATTGTTAAATTATTTTGACATACCTTCAGCATGTGCTGCATGGAAAGTATCTACACCAGCTCTGAATTCATTTCCATGTTTTGTAATGGCTATAGGGCTTGCAAATTTAGCAAATCCTGTTTGAGTGAACCCTTCCCCAAGCACTCTCATTTTATGACCTTTGTCAGTTAATTCTTTTATTACATTAATATCCAATTCCGGACTTACATCTGTAGTCATAGAACTGCAGTCAACTCTTGGTTCATCTATAGCTTTTTGTGGACTCATTTTGTAATCAATCATTTTAACTAATAATGAAGTAACACAATTTGTTATTCTTCTACCTCCTGATGCTCCTACAGAAATTTCTACTCCATCTTTTCCTATTACAAGTGCTGGAGTCATATTATTAAGAGGAAATTTTCCTGAAGCTATAGAATTCACCCGATTTGGCGTAGGATCATACCACATCATCCCGTTGTTCATTACAACCCCTGTATTTTTAGGTATTATTCCAGATCCAAATCCAGACATAATAGTATTTGTTATTGATACTGCATTCCCATCTTTGTCTATTACTCCTAAATGAGTGGTTCCGCTGTCAGGTCGTGGTTGACTACTTTCTAGAACGAATTTAGGATCTCTTCCTTCTTCAATCCAAGGATTTCCAGCTTTGAATGTACTAGGAGCAGTGTCTTTGATTTCTTTTTGTCTTTTTTCAATGTATTTATCTGATATCATTCCATTCCAAGGCACATCTGCGAATTCAGGATCTGCTACGTATTTAAATCTGTCTGCGTAAGCCATTCTAGCCGAGCTGATATAAAGATGGAGCATTTCAGATGAATTATGATCCAATCTAGATAAATCAAACCCATTTAAGGTTTTCATAGTCATTGCAGAAGTTATGCCTGCACATGCATATTTAGGCACTCTGATAATTTTATCCCTATATTTGAATTCAAGACCTTTGTCCCAAAAGAATGGTTTGTACTGATCAAAATCTTCCATCGTTAATATCCCACCATTATTTTGTATATCATTTACAATATTCTCAGTAATTTCACTTCGATAAAATCCGTCCAATCCATTTTTACCTATTACTTCAAGAGTGTTTGCAAGATTTTTTTGTTTCAATGTATAAGGACCGTCAATTCCACCAAATGGAAGAATTCCTGATGGCATAAATGTTTTTCCTAATTCTTCATATCTAAGTAACATTTCGGTTAAACTTGCAAATTTATACAATGTGAACCATTCAGGGTAAAATCCGTCTCTGGCCAATTTAACAGCAGGTGAAACGACTTCAGATAATGGAATTTTACCAAATCGTTTATGCGCTTCAAGTAGCCCTGCGATACAACCAGGAACTGCTATTGATTTATAACCATGGATGTTTTCATTATTTTTAACTCCTGCCCAACCAAAACTACCTACTGAAGATTCTCCTGTTAGTTCGTACATTTCGGGTGTTCCATTTAATGGTCCTTTCATTGGGAACCCTATCACTCCACCTTGTTCTCCAACTTGAAAAGTCATATAGCCACCACCACCAATCCCACTTGATTCTGGTTCTACAACTCCAACCGCAAGACATGCAGCAATTCCTGCATCGACAGCATTGCCGCCTAACTTAAGTATTTCTAACCCAGCTTCTGTTGATAATTTATCTTTTGTGGCTACCATTCCATTATTGGAAACAGCTTCTGTTTTTACGTAATTAGCTTTGGTTCCTGAATGTTGATCCATATTGTTCTCCAATAAAATATTTGATTCATTATACATTTTTAATTTGATTTATTGGTATAATTATTAAAAATATATTTTTAATATGAATGAAGTTATAGAAAAATCAATAAATGAATTAGAGCAGGGTAATAAAATTATTATCGCTACTGTTGTAAATACCAAAGGATCTACTCCTCAAAAAATAGGATCTAAATTACTAGTACGAAAGGATGGATCTACAGTAGGAACTTTAGGTGGAGGTTGCGTTGAAGGCGATATATGGTTTGAAGCCAAAACTATGCTTGATGAAAATACTGCCCAAGAGTCTAGGTATAAAGATTATACTTTGAATCAAGAATTAGCAGAACAAGAGGGTTTGGTTTGTGGTGGAACTATGTTCTTTTTATTAGACAAATTAGAATCAAGTGAAATTAATATAAAATATCTCCGATCTCTTAACAACTCATTAAATGGCAAAGAGAAAGGTAAAGCTATTTTAACTTTAGTAAATCCTGCAAACGATAAATTAAATACCGGATTGAAGAAAACATACGATTTTGACAATATCTCTAGTATTAAAAATGATCAATTATTTACAAATTCTAAAATGATTGAAGAAACAATTATTAATAGACAAAATAAATGTGTAAAATTAGAAGACGGGAATGAGTGGTATGTCGAAATATATTCTACTCCTGCTACATTATTGATATGTGGCGGTGGGCATATTGCTAATAGTTTAGCTCCTCTAGCATATAACTTGAACTTTAATGTATGGATTACTGATGACAGAAAGGAATTTGCTAATAATAACAGATTCCCAAATGCAGAAAGAATTGTTAATGATTTGCCTGAAAATGCTTTAAAGAGTCTGCCAGTTACAGAAAATACATATATTATTATTGCTACTAGAGGCCACAGATATGATTTGGTTGCCACTCAAGCTGCAGTTAGCACCGATGCTAAGTATATTGGATTGGTGGGTAGTATGAGAAAAGCTATTTTAGTTTTTGAAGAATTACTAAAGGAAGGAGTTTCTGAAGATCGTGTTAAATCTATAAGATCTCCAGTAGGTTTGGATCTAAGAGGCAGATCTCCTGACGAAATTGCTGTAAGTATTGTGGCTGAAATGCTAATGATCAGGGAAGGTGGTAGTGGATTACCAATGACTATGCCTGATAATATTTGGACAAAAATAACTAATAAAACAAATAATCTGCTCGCTGAAAGTAAAATTAAATGAACTCATTGTGCGGATTGATATTAGCCGCTGGACTTTCTTCTCGAATGGGAGAATCTAAACCTCTACTTGAATGGTTTGGACAAACACTAATTGAGTATCAGATTAATTTATTTAATTCTCTTAACATTAAACCTTTAGTTGTACTAGGTTTTCAAAGTGAAACTGTTATCTCAAAAATTAAAAATTTGGATGTTGATATAGTTATTAACGAAGATTTTAAAACTGGCAAATCATCTTCTATTCTAAAAGGGATAAGAAATATGAAAAGTGATAGTGACATACTATTACTAGCAGTTGATCAACCTAGACCTAAAATTTTTTTAGAAAAAATTATGCAAAGTCATTTAGAATCTAAGTCTTTAATTACTATACCTAAGTATAAATACAAGGATAGTGAATTAAGAGGAGGTCATCCAATAATTATAGATAAGAGTCTTGTTGATTTATTATCCTCTTATATCAATCAAGGTAAAACAATTAAAGATTTTATAATTTCACAAAATAATGTTAATACAGTATTCTTTGATGATATATTGATAAGAATCGACTTAAATAATAAGCAAGATTATTTTCATGCATTAAAATTATTTAAAAAATACAATGATTATGGATAAAACAAAAATAGCAATGAGCATCGCCGGATCTGATTCTGGAGGAGGAGCCGGAATCCAGGCTGATCTAAAAACATTTGCAGCTTTAAATGTTTATGGAACATGTGTTTTAACCGCTGTTACAGCCCAAAACACTGTTGAAGTTTCAGATTTTGAGATGATGAGTAATAAATTAATTTCCAATCAATTTAATTCACTGATATCTGATATTTATCCTAATGCTATAAAAATTGGTATGCTAGGATCAGATGATGTTGTATTACTTATTAGTGAATTACTAAGTAAAGTTGATGTTCCAATAGTATTAGATCCTGTTATGGTAGCAAAAAGTGGAGACCAATTAATTTCTGATAATGCTGTCCAGGTTATGAAAAGTAACCTTATACCTAAATCAACTGTTTTAACTCCAAACATTCCTGAAGCGGAAGTATTGTCAGATATGAAAATCAGATCAAGAAATGATATGTTGGCTGCGAGTGAAAAAATCCTTGAATTAGGATCAAATTATTTGTTACTTAAGGGAGGTCATATGGAAGGTGACCCTATAGATTTGTTATTTAAAAGAGGAGAAGGATTAATTTTGGAATTACCACAAAGAAGAATTAATACTAAGAATACCCACGGAACTGGTTGTACATTTTCTTCTGCTATTACTGCAGAATTAGCAAAAGGTAGAAATTATGAGGACAGTGTAACAATTGCACAAAAATATGTTTTTGAATCAATTTTGAATTCAGTAGAATTAGGAAAAGGTCACGGACCATTGAATCATTTTTATAAATATAGTGAGTAATTATGGCTTTATATATTACAGAATCAGAAGTAAATAAAATTATTAATATAAAATTAGCACTTAATTCTGTGGAAGAAGCATTTCAGATGATGGCAAAAGGTGAAGCTGTTAATAAACCAAGAGAAAGACTTCCATTAGGTTCAACTAGCATGAATTACATGTCAGCAGGAATTGATACTGATAATATCACAGGACTAAAAGTATATGTTCCTAATTCAGGAGGTACAAAATTCTATGTACATATTATGAATGCGGAAACTGGTGAAATGATTTCAATTATTGAAGCAAACACATTAGGTCAATACCGTACAGGAGCTGCATCAGGAATTGCAAGTAAATTTCTTGCAAATAGTAATTCGAAAAATGTTTTGTTAGTTGGGTCAGGTTTTCAGTCTTTTACCCAGGCTTTAGCGTTGGATGAAATTTTCAACTTAGATGAAATATTTGTATACAGTAGATCTAAAGAAAATCGAATGAATTTTATTGATAGGTATCAATCTAAAATCAATTCTAAATTGACACAAGTTGATGATATAAACAAAATTGATGATATAGATATTATCAATATAATTACCAATTCAAAGTCGCCTGTTATAAATGAAGAGCTAGTTGATAAAGGAACTCATATTAATGCGGCCGGGTCAAATCACTCTTTAAGGAGAGAATTAGACACGAAAACTATTCTGAAAGCTGACTATATATTTGTGGATGATTTAGATCAGGCAAGGAAAGAATGTGGTGATTTAATATATCCTGAATCATTAGGATTAATTCAATGGAGGGATGTAATTAATTTTTCAGACATATTTAGATTTCCTGAAAGGTATTCAAGAAAAAAAAATGATATAACTATTTTTGAATCTCAAGGACTTGCTATATGGGATTTGGTACTAGCTAATAAATTATATAAAATAGCAAGAGAAGATGATTTAGGAACAGAAATTAATGTCTGATGTAGTATTAACTGAAATAAAAAATAGAGTTGGTATCATAAAATTAAATAGACCAGAATCTTTGAATGCATTTAATTATGAACTTTCTGAATCTTTGTATTCTATGATAGAGGAATTTAATTCTTCTAAAGAAGTCGGAGCAATATTGATAACTGGTAACGGAAAAGCATTTAGTGCTGGTGCTGATGTAGCAGGATTTCAAGAAAGTAATACAAATAAAAGACATGCTCGATCTTGGAATGAGTTAGTTAATTTGTTTTTAAGATCCAAACCAATTATTACTGCAATCAATGGATTTGCTGTCGGAATGGGAATAACATTGTTTTTATACTCTGATTTGAGATTGGCTTCTTCTGATGCGAAAATTTCATTTAGATTTGTAAAAATAGGTTTAACTCCTGAATTTGGAAGCACTAGGCGATTGTCAGATATTGTAGGTATTAGCAGATCTTCTGAATTAATGTTAACTGGTAAATTTATAAATGGAGATCAGGCTGAGAAAATAGGTTTGATTTCTCGTAGCATTAAATCTGAAGATTTATTTGAAGAAGCTTTCAATACTAGCCAAGAAATAGCAAAGAATTCGGATTGGCATAACAGAGTAATAAAAGATATGATTTTTAATAACTACGGAAAAGACTATGATGACGTTTTTGCTATAGAAAATGAAATTTTCACTAAATCAAGGCAAACAAAAGAGCATAAAGATTTTGTGAAAAAATTTATGGAAGAAAATAAATAATTATTTACTTTCTATCCCTGGCGTCAGTTGTTATTTTCCCTGAAATATCACCATTAATATTAATCTTTAATCCATGAGGGAATTTTGGGGGTACAGTGCAAGCATGTCCAGGAGATCCAAGTACATAATCTCCTATATTTAAAGTTTCTCCATTAAGTTCTACTACTCCATGTTCCTCATTTTGAGACAATAATTTTGCTTTGGGCTTCCCTTCAATGGTAAATCTATCAGGAGTAAGCGCATCGCAAGAAACAGATTTTGCTCCTATATCTACTGTAACAGTTTTTCTTATTTTATCTTCGTCAATTACCTGTCCTAATATTAGCCCTGCAACTTTAAAATTCAAATCTGGTTGCCTTATATTATTTGAATCCCAATAAATCCAGGTTCCGGGAGAAACTTGGTATTCTGTTTTGTCTAAATAGTATTGAAATGACCAAGAACCTCCAACGATTATGTCATAATTTTGATCTTCTGAGAATTTAGAAATTTTATTTCTAAATTCTTCAACTATCTCAATACTTTGATTTACTATACCTTGTTTTTCTTCTATATCAGTTAGACCAACAAGATGTCCATCATATCCGTGTATACCTTTGAATTTTATATCTGTGGAATTGAATAGTTTATCCAATAATTCATCAGATTCTTCTAAATCTATTCCAGTTCTATGCATTCCTGTGTCTAAATCAATATATACTCCATCCAAGCCTTCGATCTTTGAAGCTAACTCTAAATGGTAAACAGAACCAATTATAGAGCTAAACTTTACGTTACTAAATTTTTTAATTATTTTGCTATATCTTTCAGCTTTGATTGTTGATGTGATTGGGTAAGCCAATATCAATTCTTCAGGAGAACATTCGGCTAGAACTTCAATCTCTTCTAGTGTTGAAGTTTTGTGTCGTGTGATTCCATTTTTTATTTGTAATTTTAGAATTTCTTTTGATTTGTGGGTTTTTGCATGAGGTATTAATCTATTAGGATCTTTAACCATAGATAACACAGTATCTATATTATGATTAATTATGTCTTCAAAAATGACATATTCAGGTGTTTCAAATGATTCAGGGTTGTTTAATTTATAGTTACCGAAGTTCATAAAAATCCTTTTAGTTAGCTAAAATTATATGATAGTAAATTAGGGTCAATGTTTTCAACATCTGTAATGCCACAATATTTCATGGCTTGCTCTAATTCTTGTTTAAGTATATTAATCACATCCCTTACTCCATTTTCTCCATCAACTGCAAGTCCCCAATAGAATGGTCTTCCGATCATGACACCTTTTGCTCCAAATGCTAAAGCTTTTAGAATATCGGCACCTCTTCTGATACCTCCGTCCAGGTATACTTCGCATTTGCCGTTAACAGCATCAAGAACTTCCGGTAATGATTCTAAGCTTGGCATAAGAGTATCTACTCCTCTTGCTCCATGATTACTAACAACTATCCCATCTACTCCGTATTCAACAGCTTTTTTTGCATCATGAGCTGATTGTAGGCCTTTTATAACTATTGGTAATTTTGTTATTGATCTAAACCAATCAATATCTTCCCATATTAATTGTTCTACAGGATGGTATCCGCCTAGCTGTACTTCTGGATCGCCTTTTTTATATCCTAGTCCTGCTACTTCGCCTATCAAATTTACTCTCTCTGTATTAGGAGGGTTAATAAATGCATTTCTAATATCTCTTTCTTTTGGTCTTAAATGATCCATACCAGGGACAGGACCATCGACTGTAAGTACAATTACTTTGTATCCATTATTTTCTGCTCTTTTTACAAGCATTTCATCTATTTCTCTACTTAAATGATATATTTGAAACCACATGGGTTTATCAGTCTCTTTTGATATTTCTTCTATTGTGTAAGATGAATTTGTACCCACACCTGCAATAATATTTTCTTTTTTTGCAGCACGAATTGTGGAAAGTTCACCGTCTTCGTCACAAAATGTGTGACCACCTGCAGGAGCTATCATTAATGGAAAAGAAGTTTTGTCACCTAATATTGTTGTTTCCATTTTTATATTAGATATATCTACCATTTTATTTGGCCTTAGAAATACTTCATTAAATATTTCAGTATTTCTTTTTAATGTTATTTCATCACCTCTGCCAGCTTCTATATAGTCCCAAATATTATGTGGTAATATTTTTTTTGCTAATTCTTCATACTCATTTAAATTTATTGGGTACCTTTCCATACATAATCCTTATTTTTTCATTTCAAACATCATTATACCCGCTGCTACAGAAACATTTAAAGATTCTGTTTTACCGTACATCGTGATTTTGTATATCTGATCACATAATGACTTAGTTAGTTTTGATATACCTGAACCTTCACTCCCTATTACTAAAGCAACATTTCCAGTGAAATCGTAATTCTTATATTCTTTATCTCCATCCATATCAAGACCGACAATCCAATAATTAAATGTTTTAAGTTTTTTGATTAATTGATTAAGGTTTTGATTATCAATTATGGGTATGTGTGACACTGCTCCCGAAGAACTATCTACAACTGTTGAATTTATTTTTGCAGCATTGTTGCTTGAAATAATAATTCCATCAAATCCTGCAGATTCTGCAGAACGAATCAAAGCTCCCAAATTTCGTGGATCTTGTACTTTGTCAACAATTAGAATATTAGAATTTTTGGTTGGATCAGTATTTATAATATCTTCTATATTAGAATTGAAATCCAAATTTACTTGAGCTGCTATTGTCTGTCCATTGTTAAAACCAAACTGTTTTTTAAAAGTATTTAAATCAATTATATTAAAAGGTATATTTTTGTTTTCAGCTGCATTGATAATTTCTGATATTCTTTTATTTTTAATAAAATTTTCTGTAATATAAATTTCTTTTGCATTACCTTTTGATATTGCTTCTTTAACAGGGTTTATTCCATAAATATTTATAAATGAGTTTTGACTTTTTTTCTTTTTATTCATCTGTTTCATATTGATCACTTTACAATATTTAGTTTGATTTTTCCAAGTTCGTAAAAATCAGCAATAATACTGTCTCCCTGAAACACAGGTGTAATACCAGTGCAAGTTCCTGTTGTAATTATATCTCCTTTATTTATTGTTTTTTTGTATTTTGATAGATGATTGATTGACCATTCAAGCACGTTAAATGGCGATCCAAGTACTTCAGATCCTATTCCATCTACAATTTTTGTACCGTTTTGAAAAAGACTTACTTTATGTTCTTTGAAATTAACATCTTGCCAGTTTTTGTAATTTTCTCCTTTTATCAAAGCGACATGAATTACCATATCTGATATTAATTTTATTGGACCTATATTTTGAAACCCTGATTTATATCTAGTTCCTATTATTTCAATTACTGGAATTACACTTTCTATTTTCGAAAGTATTTCATTTAAACTATAGATTTCATTTTTGGGAGGTATTTTATTATTAAATTTGAATGCAAATTCACATTCTATATTTATATTTTGATTAACAGGAAGTTTGAAATCTACCGGAGATCTAAATATATACTCTTCAAAAACAGGAGCTGTTACTGGTTCAGTTGCATTTAATTCTTTTTGGGCTTTAGTACTTGTAGCTCCAACTTTCCATCCAGATATTTTCATTCCAGATATGTCAGTTATAGTATCTTGAAATGCGTAAGCCTCTTTTATTGATTTTATTGAATCAGTTTCAGACAAATCGATTAAAGTGCCATTATATTTTGCATTATTCATTTTTTTTGCTAGTTTATAAAGTTCGTTCACTAATTTCCCTTTATCTAGTAATTAGATATTATATTATTGACGACATATTCAGCGTCTTCTGCGACTCCAATAAATTGCGCAGATTTTGATGAATACATCCATTGAAGACCCATAAAATACAAACCTTTGTTATTTGTGATTCCTCTTTTCTGAATAGGGTGTCCTAGTTTGTCTGTAACATCAAATTTAATCCAATCAAAATTATATCTGAATCCCGTTGACCATATAATGCTATTTATTGTACCTGGAGCGTCGATATGACTGTAATTATTAGATTTGTATTTTGTGATTCTTTTATCTTCAGTAATTTTTTCATCCGGCATTTCTAATTTATTTACGGTAATATAATCATCTATTTTTTTGGCCCAATTCAATGCATGCTTATCTGAGAATTTTAAATTTTCATATAAATTATTATTAAATAAAATTTTGTCCGAATTACAAAGCTTTACTGTTCCGCATAATTTTAACCCTTTTTCCTCAAGGTCAACCAAGTTAATATCATGCCCACCTCTACTACCAGAAGTATGCGGACTGCATGTCCATCTTTGTTCAAAAGGTGTGTTATCAACAGTTTTATTAAAAGATCCTGTTTCATAATTCCACCATGAAGAATCTTTCCCTTTATACCTTCTTGGCCTTCTACCGCATTTACTAACAGCTAGCCATGTGTCTCTTCCGTTTTCTAATAATTCTTCTGCAATTTGAGCTCCAGATTGACCGGATCCAACAACTAATACTCCTCCCTCAGGTAATATGTTATGGTTTTTATATTCTGTAGAATGAAGCTGCAAAACTTCGTCAGATAATTCTGAATTAATGGAAGGTATGTATGATTCTCCAAATGCTCCTGATGCAATTATTACAATATTAGACCTTAAAGTTCTTTTAGAAGTTTTAACTATGTATTCATTATTTTGTTTAGATAAATGCTCCACATTTTCATTAGTATAAATTTCAGAACCAATATGACTTGCAAAATCCTGTATGTAATTTATGGTTTCAATTCTATTTAAATAACCATCAGGATTTTTATTCGGAAAATATTTTGATCCGAATCCAAAATCGGGGATTTTTATTGCCCAATTAGGATTAACCAAATGAAAATTATCCCATCTTTCTGTTATCCAAGTGTTTGCAATCTCACCTCTTTCAATAATGATATGAGAAATATTATTTTTTGTAAGATAAAAGCTTGTACAAAGACCTGCTATCCCAGCTCCAATAATTATTACGGGGTTATAGTTTTTCATAAATTTAATTATATGTTTACTAATGAATTTAATTCAACGAACTAAATTACCTAAACGTTTTGCTGAATTTTGAGCATTGATTGCAAGTCTCATAACTTCTAAGCAATGATCTTGCTTCATTGCAGTTTCAGTACGATTTAAAACGTCATACATTAAGTTTTTAAAATAGGTAAGTGGTTCCTTTGAAGCATCTATATATTCGTATCTATTTTTGTTTACTAAAAATAAATGATCAGTTCCTTCTCTTCCTGCAACATCAACATATTTTCTAAGTTCAATATATCCCTCTGTACCTAGAATTGTTAATCTTCCATCCCCCCAATTTGGCAATGCATCAGGAGTATACCAGTCTACTCGAATGTAACCTTGTCCTTGGTCTCCATGAATTAAAATTTCACCAAAGTCTTGCATTTTTGTTTTATGTGGGTTTGAAAAATTACCAATACTAGAGCTAATGATTTCAGCTGACTTGGATTTGGTAAAAAATAAAAATTGATCAATTTGGTGTGAGGCTATATCGCATAATATTCCTCCATTTAATTCATTGTCAAAAAACCATTTTGGTCTAGTATCGATATTTAATCGATGTGGGCCAAACCCTATCGTCTGAACAACTTTCCCAATTTCTCCATTTTCAATTAAATCTGATGCCACTTGGACACTCGGTACTTCAAATCTTTCAGAAAAATCAATTGAAAATATTTGTTGTGTTTTGTCTATTGTGTTTTTTATTTTCTTCAGCTGCTTTAAAGATGTACACCCTGGTTTGTCGAGCATAACATCTTTACCTGCATTCATGCACTCTATTGCTAAATCAGCTCTTTTTGCAGGTATATCAGCAATTAATATCAAATCAATTTCATTATTGTTTAATAGAGTATTTTTGTCTTTCTCTCTTTTTATATCAGGGAATTTTTTTTCTAAATCTTTAGATATTCTGTTGTCATTTTCAGTCCACCATCCTACGAATTCACAATCTAAATTTAACATTCCTTCGAGTTGTCCGAAAATATGTCTGTGCTCCACACCCATAGCTGCGATTTTTAATTTTTTCATATTAATCTCATTTTTTATTTTCAGCTATTATTTCGTCAAGTTTTTTTTCATAATTTTCGCTATTTATAGGAATGCTAACTTCAGTCTTATTTAGTCCGGAATAAATCATTGCATTCATGAGTTCAACTGAATTGAGCCCCTCTTTACCGTCTACATATAATTTTTCTATTCCTAAGATTTGATCTGAAAAATTTTGAATAATGTTTTTTCTTTCTGTACTAAAATTTATGTTTTCAAATTTTAACTCTTCTACTTTTATGTTTGGTTTTTCCATAGATTTTTTTGATTTTTTTAGATATTCCGTCGTAGATATTTCGTTTTTATTCCATATAATCTTGTTATTCTCAATAATCATTAATCCATTATCTGACGCTACTTCTAATCTGTTTACACCTGGGGTTTCTCCAGTAGTTGTAACAAACAAACCATGAGAACCATTATGGTATTTAAATAAAGCTGTCACATCGTCTTCAACTTCAATGTTATGAAAACGACCAAGATTGATATTAGCATGAACACTGTCTGGCATCCCAAATAACCATTGCCATAAATCTAATTGATGAATACTTTGATTAATAAGTACTCCTCCACCTTCGCCTTTCCAACTAGCTCTCCAACTAGAAGTGCTATAGTAATAATTACTTCTAAACCAATCAGTTATTGTCCATTGAATTCTATGTATTTCCCCTAATTCTTTATCATCAATCATTTGTTTTAGTGTTTTATATATTGGATTTGTGCGCTGATTTAACATTACACCAAAAGAGACATCACAAGAATTTGCAAAATTAATTAGCTCTAAAGTTTTTTTTGTTGTGATCGACAAAGGTTTTTCAACCAAAGTATGTTTTTCGTTTTTTAATGATTTTATTCCAAGAGGTACGTGTGTTGTATGTGGAGTGGCTATAAGAACAGCATCAATACTTTTGTCTTTAAACAAGTCATTGCTATTTGTATAAAATTTGATACCAGGAAATTTATCTTTACATTTAACATCAATATCGCAAACTGCATTAAGTTCAGCATTTTTTACAGAATTAGACAGAAGTGTTTGGGCATGAGATTCTCCCATTGCTCCTATTCCTATAATTCCCCATCTGATTTTATCTTTAGGCATATATGTATGTAAATTTCTAGATTAATGAGTTACATAATAACAATAGAATATCTTAGATTCTTATGTTTTTGATCATATTCGAAACAATGATAAATAAATTTTAATCTTTTAAACTAAATTGATTCTTTTTCAATTTACTTACTATTTTATGCTATATTAATACGTATAAATATTTAAAATACAAAATCAAAATGAAAATATATCTTTTTTTATTATCTTTAGCATTTATTATCTCTTGCTCAAATTCAACAACTACTACAAAC
>CERS01049325.1_pt1 | contig 45167 bp, 38 predicted proteins | sample 356251 | NCBI WGS metagenome assembly CERS01 (sample SAMEA2621020, study PRJEB7988) | marine metagenome | isolation source: saline water (ENVO:00002010), including
TTACATCAAATTTATTTTTCTTGCAGGTATTATTAAATTTTTCCCAATTTTCACTAATCAATTTTTTTGATAGTTTCTTTTCTTTTTTTGATGAAGTGTCTACCCAAAATTCATTTTCATTTTCTGGATCAAATACTTTAATCAAACCAATGTCAGGCAATCTTATTTCAGCAGGATCATAAATTCGAATTCCAATTAAATCATGCTTTTTATTCGCAAGCTTTAGTGAGCTCCAGAATCCATTATCTATAAAATCTGAGATCAAAAAAACAACCGCTTTTCTTTTTGATACATTCATTAAAAAATCTATTGCATTGCGAATTGCGGTACCCTTTTTGGAAGATTTATGATAAAGCACCTCCCTGATTACTCTAAGTATATGAGATTTATTTTTTTGGGGGGAAATATATTTTTCAACTTCAGAGCTAAATAATATTAATCCTACCTTATCTTGGTTTTTTATTGCTGAAAATCCCAAAACTGCAGCAATTTCTGCGGCAAGATCTGATTTGAGCTGGTTAGCTGTACCAAATCCTCCAGAATGGCTTACATCCACCATAATATAAACTGTAAGTTCTCTTTCTTCTTCATAGATTTTGACAAAAGGGGCATTGTTTCTTGCGGTTACATTCCAATCAATCATCCTGATGTCATCACCGGGATAATATTCCCTTACTTCTGAAAATGTCATCCCTTGACCTTTAAATGCAGAATGATACTCGCCCCCGAAAAGATCATTAACTAAACCTTTTGTTCGTATTTCTATATGCTTAACCTTTTGAATTATTCTTTTTGGTATCATACTATCAATTTCAAAAAAATCTATTTACTTAGTATTATAAAAAAATTAAGGGATTTCGATAGAATCAAATAATCTTTGAATTATATCTTCGGATGTTAATTCTTCCGCTTCGGCTTCATAAGTTAGTATTATTCTATGACGTAAAACATCTGTACCAATATATCTTACATCTTCCGGGGTTATATAGCCTCTTCCCTCCAAAAAGGCCCTGGCTTTCGAAGCAAGAATTAAATTGATTGTAGCTCTTGGACTTGCACCATACTGGATTAGTTGGGACAAATCTCCAAGGCCGTACTTAGTAGGATTCCTAGTAGAAAAAACTAGATTAAGTACATAATCCTCAACTTTTTCATCAACATAAATATCGTTGATTGATTTTTGAGCTTTAATTATTGAAGTTGCTTTTATTGTTGATTTTTTTTGCTTTACAATATCTGTCCTTGCGGAGGATCTTAAAATCTGACGCTCTTCATCTTTATGGGGATAATCAACTTTTAATTTCAACATAAACCTATCAACTTGAGCCTCAGGAAGCGGGTATGTTCCTTCTTGTTCTATGGGATTTTGTGTAGCTAGGACTAAAAATGGATTGTCTAACTCATAAGTTGATTCACCAATTGTTACTTGTCTTTCTTGCATCCCTTCAAGTAGGGCGCTTTGTACTTTAGATGGTGCTCTATTTATTTCATCTGCTAAAATTATATTTGAAAAAATTGGACCCTTTCTTGTTTCAAAACCACTTGTTTTTTGATTAAATATTAAGGTACCAATTAAATCAGCAGGGAGCATATCTGGGGTAAACTGAATACGCTGAAAACTTGTATTTATTGATTTAGCAAGAGTATTTACAGTGAGAGTCTTTGCCAGGCCAGGCACACCCTCAAGAAGTATATGGCCATTTGCCAGCATACCAATCAATATTTTATCAATCAATTCATTTTGACCTACAATAACTTCACCAATAGCCTTTTTTAATGAAGGTATAAATTTTGAATCTTTAGCGATTCGGTCATTTATTTTAGATAAGCTAAATTCTGACATATTTTTTACTCTGTTAAATGTTTTAGTTCTGGAATTTGGTTTAGTTCAAACCCCATATATTTAATTTCAAATTCTACATCTTTTACCATTTCGTGATTCGGATATAGATTTATAAAATTTTCATATAGTGCTTTTGCAGAATCATATTCTTTGAGCTCATTTGAATAAATATATCCCTGCATGAATATAGAGAAAGGAACTTTATCGCTGTTTGGATGTTTTTCAGCAAATTTATCATACTCATCTATTGACTTCGAAAAGTCCTGCAAATCTCTGTAATAAATTTCAGCGATGAGATATTGTGCTTCAGAAGCTTTATTATCTTTGCTGAATTTTTTAATTATTTTATTTAATAATCTTAAAGCTTCTTTAGGCTTTCTTTCGCTACGCATTTGTTCAGCTTCTGAAAAATACTCATCCACCGATTTAAATGTATCGCAAGAATAAAAAAAGAGCGTAATAATTAAAATTGTAATAATGTTCTTCATTATAAGCTGAAATTTGTAGACCTTAAATTTATATGAATTTTATATATAGTGACTACATTGATTTAATAAAATTCTGATCATATTAATTTAAAATGCATATAAAAAACCTAATTGAATTTGATTAACACTAGAATCCTTTGAGTCTTGAGCATAATCTATTCTTAAGGGGCCTACTGGGAGATTTAATGTAATTGCAAATCCATAGTTCCAAAATAGATCATTATAATTTATTTCTGCTGACGAATTATAAATATTTCCACCATCAGCAAAAAATACTCCTCCAAGCCTCCAGGGCAATGGAAATCTCAATTCCAAATTGGTAAGAAACATAGCTGTTTTACCAGATGGAATGCTATTTGACTCATCTTCTTCATCAATTGCACCATCTCCATCATTGTCATAATTATCCGTTTTATTTGTTAAAAAGCGAAGCGGTCTTATTGCTCTGAGCGTATTGCTACCACCAAGATAAAATTTTTCGAATAAAATAGTTTCATATTGATCATAGGCATCCGACCACCCCACTATAGCGCCGCTATTAACCCTGGTAGCTAGTGTTATGTGATTAAAAATAGTGATATAATTTCTAAAATCAATACTGTACTTCACATATGATCTATTACCTCCAAGGGGTCCTCCATAGCTATCTAATCGCGCAATAATCACATTGCCACTTTTTGGATTTATAGGGTTATCTCGGTTATCTTGATTTAAATGAATCTTGAATTTTCTTTGCTCAATATCCTCACTAAATACCGCTGATTCATCAAATCGCTCAAATGTTGCACCTAAATCCAGGAATGATCTTTGCCGGTTCCATCTAAAAATATTTGAGTATTGAATACCAAATCTGCGAACGTAAGGCCCATATTCATCACCAAAGTTTTTAAATTGTTGGAAGAATAATTTTATTTGAGTTGGAAAATTAATCGATAAGGGTCTTTGATTTGAAATTTTAACATCAATACCTAATCTTGGAAAAATAAAACCCTCTTCTGTAGGAACAACAACGCTTCCATCAGTTTCAAATCTATTTTTAGTTCCAAAAATCATACGATCTGTCCAATTTATGGATCCACCTAAACCTACTAATGAACGTATACCTGGGACATATTCAATTTCATCAAAACCAAACTCAAAAGCAGTCTCACCAACATTTTTAAACTCTCTTAGCCTTACCTCTAAATTTACTAGTGAGTCCTGATCTAAGACTGGGTGTGCAACTATATTTACTGATGAAAAGAATCCAACTTGTAAAAGATTCCTTTTTGTTTTATCAATTTTCTTTTTATTAAAAAGCTCATCACTTTTGAATTCAATTTCATTTCTGATATATGTTGTATCTATACGTTCAGCACCACTAATCCAGGAATCATTTATAATGATATTTTTTCCTTCATCAACCTGAATAATTATTTGAACTGAGTCTTCAATAACCTGCTCTACGTTTATTGTTGCAAAAATTTTTCCCTTCTCCTGAAGAACTTCATCAATTATTGATAATTTTTTATTAATTTTTATAGGATTATATGGCTGACCTTTAAATAAGCCTAATTTTGCCAATATTTTAGCATTATCTACCGAATTGAGACCCATAATCTTTACATCTTTCAAAAAATACTGACTACCCTCTCTAACAATAAAAAAAATATCAACTAATCCATTGTTTACAGTAAATGAATCTCTGACCGATGCCTGAAGAAAACCTCTTGAGTTATAATAATTCTTAATATTTATTGCATCTAGTTTTAAAAGTCTTCTATCAAAATCAACTGAATTAAATGTAAATACTGATGGGGGCTTGAGTTCAAGCTGACTCTCAAGCTCATTAGAATTAATTTTAAAATTATCTATGAAAAAAACATTATTTACCGACGTTTGTTCGTCGTTTTGAGCATAAAGGTAAAAAATAAAAATTGATGAGTTAAAAAAAAATTTTATATTTTTCATATATCTCAGTCTAATATACTCTTCGAACACGAAATTTCATTTGAACTTGTCCGTTTTCATCTACATTTCCAATGACTGAGAAATTAGGGTTTAATTTATATTCAACGCCCACCTTGTTTTTATAGGCCGCTTCTAATGAAAATGATCTTTTATAGCTTAAACTAAAGTTTTGATTCAGCCTTGCATTGATACTGAATTCTTCACCTTGATTTGGATTAATAAGTTCTGAAGTGCCAGAAATTTGAACATCTTCTATAATTCCCGACGATTTTAATCCTGTAGATTTTATAAAATTTTTCTCAAGCTGGCGCTCTAAATATGCTCCTAAGATGGTTTGAGCTTGTGTTCCAAGGCCTTCTGTAGAAAAACCCTCTTCAGAAACACGTGTATTAAATGTTAGTAATTGAAGAATGTCACTTTCAGAATAACCCTTATCGCTATCAAATCTCCATTCTGGGTTATCAAAGGGACCAAAAACACCTAGTATAATTTCTGCATCACCAATCTTAGTTGATGCAGATAGCTCTAAAAAGGGATTAAATCCTTGCCCATCAAAGACCATTGTTCCTTTAAGATTTTCAAAGACATCACCAAGGTAGTAATATATTTGTCCTTCAATAAATTCAATTTCCCCTGAATAATTCCATGTATCACTGTAAAGTTTTGACATGCCGAGTTCACCAGAAATTTTCGCATCAATCTGAGAGTTGCGTATTGAAAAAGTATCCTCGATTGGAAATCTAATATTATAATTTGTTATAATTCTTTTTGATTCATCAGAAATATTATTAGTCTCACTGGTTGTAAATTCTTTATAAATAGCGCCATTTCTGGCATTGATCGTACCTGTAATATCAATTGTATCTTTTCCTGCAATTGACAATTCAATATCGGCATAACTTTCAATGTCTTGATTTAGAGAGCGGTAAAAAATATCTTTTCCATTTGCACTTATATTAAATCTTGGCTCAAAAAAATTAGTAAAGTCTATATATCCCTTTATGGCAAAATTATTTTTATTATAAATTTTTGATTGAGAATTATTTATTGAACCAACAAGGGAATTAATTTCCATGATATTATCATTTAATACCGCGTTTGCTGAAATTGAATTAATAGGTTCATCCATTAATACCGTAAAAATACTACCATTTTCAATATTTAGACTTCCACTTCTAATTAATCTTTTTACTGGGCCGTTGATATTGAAATTAATATCTATTTTTCCAATAATTGAATCGATATCAGATATATAATTAGATAAAAATTCAGCTGATCTAAAATACCCACTAGATTTTAGATCTAATATTGCAGTTGGTGAAATTTTTCTAGATTCTGAGTTAATATCAATATCAATTGGAATAAATGCGCTACCTTCAATATGGTTTTGATTCCAGTCAGAATAAAAATTTTCAAAAACTAATTTTTTATTTCTATAAAATCCTTTACCTCTTACTTGCCCTAAGGGTAGTCTACCCCAAAATGCATTAGTAATTTTTCCATCAAGAAAATATTGCGTTTTAATTGTAGTACCTTTTATCCCAAAATTTCCTGTGAAATAACCTTTTATTCTTGATAGTATATCATTAGAAAAGTCAGATAATAAAGACAAGTCAATATTTTTGTATTCAGATTCTAAATAAGTTTGTTGAGATATTTTACTATCTATTGGGAAAGGGAGCTTTCCTTCGATCTTAAGGCTAGACTGTTCTCCATCAAAAAGTGAAAGACTGTCAATGGATAGCATTCCATTTTGATAAAAAGCATCTACATACAAATCATCAAATGCTTGATTGCTATACGAACCATCTTTGATGCTAAAATTAAATTTAACCTGTTCGAGCTTTGTATCTTCAGGAAAGTAAATTTCTCCAAACAAATTTCCTTTAATTTTTTCACTTCCTTTTAGTTTAATCAATTGAAGTAAATCTGTTGTTACATTAGAAAACTTAACTTTACCAGCAAATGGATTTGTATCAAAATATCCCTTTACAATTCCATCATCTACATGAATTTCAAAAGGCTCTAAACGAAAAGTATTATCTGAGAATTTCATTTCTAACTTAGAAGGATTAATCAAATAATGATCTTGATATGCAAATTGCAATTGATCAATAATTAACAACGAATCACTTCCTAAGCTGCCATTCATTTGAAAAAAGTCTTTTTCATTTCGTAATTCAAAGCTTGAAATTGTAATGATATTATCATTGAGAGAAAATTGACCATTGCCACTTTCAAATGAAAATTCATTCCAAGCGCCATCTTGAAACTTTGTTCTGATAACTCCATTGTCAAAATTATTCAAATTTTTTAATTTTGCGAATAATTCAAAACTGGAAAGTTGGATGTTTTTATATGCAAAATTATTAATAATTAAATCAGCATCAACAGCAATAGTATCAAAAGATCCAATTAAAGACATTGAACCTGTTGCGCTACCGCTTGATAGTGTGTCAGACCAAAAATTATTTATCAAGGTAGTAGAAGCATCAGTTAATGATAAATCAAGATTCATAATCTCGTTTTTATAATTTGCATCACCTTGAATTGTAACAATTGATGGGCCTATTGATAACATCACAGGATTAAAAATAGACAATAACGAATCAGAATATGATACTCCTCCAGAAAATGAAGAAGGTTCACCTTTAAAAATTAATGATTCGCTTACATCTGCATTTAAATCTAAAGATGTAATTAGCATTTTCTCAAAATGGCCATCAATTAGCAAATATCCTGAAATACCAGTTTCTCTAGAATCTAATACCCACTGACTGAAGTCTAAATTATCTAATTTTAATATTCCATTAAATCTGCCTTGCTCTTCAATAAGTCCATTCAGAGAAAGAATTGCGTCATTACCTGCTAGCTCTAATTGATTTAATCGAATAAAACCGGTATCGCTTTTTAATTCAAAATTACCTACCATATTTAAACCAAGATCATTTTTAACTTTAAGTTTTCCTTTGTAATCAGTAAGATCAGATTCAAAAGTGAATTCAGCTGAAATACTTGATAGATTAGGCTGAAGGGGAAATTCTGAAAAAATCGATTCTGGAAGTCTATATTCATTTAATTCAATTTCAGCATATACGCTTGAATTATCACTTAAATCATATTCAAAATACCCAGCAATATCAATTTCATTAATACTAGCTTCATTCAAATCAATCGAAATTTTATCTTTGGCTAGAAATCCTTTTACACCTTTAGTTCTAATATTAAATGAAGGTAATAATGAAGAGAGGTCGAGTCTATTTAAATCTACTATAATCTTCTCATTATCATTAGCTATTGCACCATCTATAAGAAAATTTAGCGATCTAGTTGTGTCGTCGTAAGGAATGTAAAGATTGCCATCTATGATTAGGTTATTTATGTTAATTGGTATTTTGCTTGGGTTAAAATTAAATTTTTCATTTTTGCTATCACTTTGAAAATTGAAAGATGGCTTGATAATAGCATTTGAAACTACTAATTCGTTTAATTTTATTTTTCCCATTATCAAAGGAATAATTTTTATTCTTGCATTAATAGAGGGAAATATGACTGAAGTACCATCAGCATTATTTAATGTGATATCTTTTGAAGAAATACCTGTAAATAAATGACCAGAGAATACGCTATTATTCAATGACCACCCTGCGTTACTTAATTGACTATTTAAGTACTTTTCTATTCTATCCTGCCATAGGTTTGGTCGAAATAAATATATCAATAAGATAAAAAATGTAATTGTTGAAAAAATTAATAATTGTTGGCTATTTTTTCTCATTTTATAATTGAAGCTTTACACATTAGTATGAAATTACGTCTCTTGAGTTCCATAAACAAAAAAAGCACACTTAAAAAGTGTGCTTTTTTTTAATGATGAAATGATTTAGGGTCAATCTACAACTTCAAAATCGGCATCTTCTATTTCTGCATCATCCTTTTTCTTATTTTTACCCTTTTTCTTAGATGAGCTACCTTCATCAGCTTGAGCAGAACCAGCTTCTTTGGCAGAATCATACATTTTGGATGCAACAGCATTCCAGGCATTATTTAATTCATCTAAGCTAGATTTAAGATTTTCAAAATCTTCACCATCTTTAGCAGCTTTCAATTTATCCATAGCTTCTTGCAGTGATTTTTTCTCTGAATCATCTAATTTATCTTTATATTCATCAAGATTCTTTTCAGTTTGATAGATTAATTGTTCTGATTGATTTTGAATATCAATTAACTCCCTCTTTTCTTTATCTTCAGATTCATGTTTTTTAGCATCATTGACCATTTTTTCAACTTCCGAATCAGAAAGTCCACTTGAGGCTTCAATGCGAATACTTTGCTCTTTACCAGTAGCTTTATCTTTTGCACCAACATTTAAAATGCCATTTGCATCAATATCAAAGGTAACCTCTACTTGAGGAATGCCTCTTGGGGCTGGTGGAATTCCATCTAAATGAAATCTTCCAATCGTTTTATTATCCACAGCCATCTCTCGCTCTCCCTGGAGAACGTGAATTTCTACAGTAGTTTGATTATCTGCTGCAGTTGAAAAAACTTGGGATTTCTTTGTTGGAATTGTTGTATTTCTTTCGATTAATTTTGTTGCTACGCTCCCAAGGGTTTCAATACCTAAGGAAAGCGGGGTAACATCTAACAGGAGGATGTCGTCTACATCACCAGCTAAAACACCACCTTGAATTGCTGCACCAAGCGCCACGACCTCATCAGGATTCACACTATGATTTAACTCTTTTCCAAAAATTTCTTTTACTTTTTCTTGAATTTTTGGTATCCTTGTAGATCCGCCAACTAAAATAACTTCATGAATGTCTGAGGTCGATAGGTTTGCGTCTTTTAATGCTTTCTTACAAGGATCAACTGTTCTGTCAACTAAATCTGAAACAAGTTCTTCAAATTTAGCGCGTGATAGAGTCATATTTAAATGCTTAGGTCCTGATGAATCCGCAGTGACAAAAGGCAGATTAATTTCAGTCTGTTTAGAGCTTGAAAGTTCTTTTTTAGCTCCTTCAGCAGCCTCTCTTAATCTTTGGAGTGCCATCGGATCTTTTGTTAAATCAATTCCATCGCTAGATTTAAATTCATCAGCAATCCAGTTTATAACCTTTTGATCAAAATCATCACCACCAAGATGCGTATCGCCATTTGTTGACTTAACTTCAAAAACACCATCACCAAGCTCAAGGATAGATATGTCGAATGTGCCACCACCTAAATCAAATACTGCTACAGTTTCCTCTTTTTTCTTATCCAATCCATAAGCGAGAGATGCAGCTGTAGGTTCATTAATAATTCTACGTACATTTAATCCTGCAATTTTACCAGCATCTTTTGTTGCTTGGCGCTGTGAATCATTAAAATATGCTGGAACTGTGATTACTGCATCTGTAACCTCGCTACCAAGATGCTCTTCAGCAGTTTGTTTTAATTTTTGCAATACCATTGCGCTTATTTCAGGAGGTGTGTATGTTTTATCAGAAATTTTTACTTCGACTGAATCTGCTTTTCCTTTGACAACTTTATAGGGAACATCTTTTATTTCAGAATTAACTTCCTTGAACATTCTACCCATAAATCTTTTTATTGAAAAAATAGTATTTTGTGGATTTGTAACAGCTTGACGTTTTGCTGGTTGCCCAACTAATCGATCATCTTCTTTAGTGAACGCAACTACAGATGGAGTTGTTCTTCCACCTTCAGAGCTACTGATGACTGATGGCTCTCCCCCTTCAAGAACAGCAACGCATGAATTAGTTGTACCTAAATCAATACCAATAATCTTTCCCATTTTATTTCTCCTAAAATTTAAAAACTGACTATATGTTAGTATGGTGCAATAAATATGCCAAATTACCTAATAAATCATTTTGGCATAAGTATATGTAATAGTATGCTATAATGACATACTTATTTGCAAAAATTAGGAGGATTTTTCAGATTTTTTTGGTTTTTTTTGAGGAATTGGTAAAAACTCAAAACTGCCAGATTTTACATCAATTTTGATACGACTACACTTATCAAAAGTTTTTGAAAGTAAGAGCTCTGATAAAGGGTCTTCGATTACACTCTGGATTGTCCTTCTTAAATGTCTTGCGCCATATTCAGAGCTAAATCCTTCTTTTGCCAAAAAAAGCTTAGCTTTTTTTGGAATTGAAACTGAAAGGCCAATTTTAGTTAGATTATAATGAAGATCAGCTAATTGTAAATCAATAATTTTAACTACATCTTCTTTATTTAAAATATTAAATAATATTGTTTCATCAAGTCTATTTATGAATTCGGGATTGAAAGTATTTTTGACTTTATCCAAAATTTTATTTTTTATCTTATTATTGTCAACATCTTCAGATGGATCATTAAATCCAAAGCTAGAAGCATTTTGAATTTCTTTTGTTCCAATATTTGATGTTAGAATCATGATTGTGTTTTGAAAATCTATTTTTCTTCCGTAGCTATCGGTAATTACGCCTTCATCAAATAGCTGTAGAAGGAGGTTAAATACATCTGGATGCGCTTTCTCAATTTCATCAAATAAAACTACTGAATAGGGATTTCTCCGAACTTTTTCTGTTAGCTCCCCACCTTCCTCGTAGCCTACATACCCTGGTGGGGCACCAATTAATCTTGACATTGCAAAACGTTCGCCGTACTCACTCATATCTAATTTAATTAAAGAGTCGCTTCTGCTAAATAAATAATTCGCTAAAACTTTAACTGTTTCTGTTTTTCCAACACCTGTAGGACCAAGAAATAAATAGACTCCAATAGGTCGCCCTTCCCTTTTTAAACCTGCCCTTGATCTTTGAATAGCCTTAGTTAGGGATTTAATTGCATGATTTTGGCCTATTATTTTTTCAGCTAGTTCTTCATTCATCTTTAAGAGTTTTTGCCCTTCTGTTTCAGCAACCCTCCTGACAGGTATTCTTGTCATGGTTGATACAACATCTGCAATATTATCTTCTGATATAATTGAAGGATTTAACTCTTCTTTGGATTTCCATTTTTTTTGAATTTTATTAAGCTTATTCAATAATTTCTGTTCTTTATCTCTCAAATTAGCAGCATCCTCAAATTTTTGTTCCATAACAACAGAGTTTTTCTTATTTCTGACTTTATCAATCTCAATTTCTAGATCAATAATGTTTTGAGGGACTTTAATATTAAGAATATGGGCCCTTGAACCTGCCTCATCCATAACATCAATCGCTTTGTCTGGAAGAAATTTATCAGTTATATATCTATCAGAAAAATAGACACATGCTTTAATAGCTTCTTCAGAATAGGATACATTATGATGTTTTTCATAATTTGATTGTAAACCTTTTAAAATTTCAATTGATTCAGCAGGCGTGGGGGGTGAAATATTTATTTTTTGAAAACGTCTTTCAAGCGCACCATCCTTTTCTACATGTTTTCTATATTCATCTAGTGTTGTGGCCCCAATACAGTGAATATCTCCCCTTGCTAGAGCAGGTTTAAACATATTTGATGCATCCAAGGACCCTGATGCGCCACCAGCTCCAACAATTGTATGAAGTTCATCAATAAATAAAATAAGATTTTCCGTTTTTTCTAGTTCAAGCATAATGGTCTTCATGCGTTCTTCAAATTGACCTCTGTATTTTGTTCCAGCAACTAGCCCAGCAAGATCTAAAGATAAAATTCGCTTATTATGAAGAGTTCTGGGAACATTTTTATCGATAATTTTTTGCCCCAATCCTTCAATAATTGCTGTTTTTCCTACACCTGGCTCACCAATCAATACAGGGTTATTTTTCTTTCTTCTAGATAATATTTGAGCAACTCTTTGAATCTCTTCTTCTCTTCCAATTACAGGATCTAACTTCTTTTGTCGTGCTAATTCAGTTATATCCCTTGAAAAATGATCTAGCGCTGGAGTCTTAGATTTTGAGGATTTAGATATTTTAGGCTCTTTTAGATCAATTGGGTCGCTTTCTGGTTCATTATTAATTAAATCTAGAACGCTTTCATAATCTAAATTATGCGAGTTTAGAACCTCCCTTGCTATGCCTTCACTTTCTTTTAGAATAGCTAGAAGTAAATGCTCATCATCAGCTATACCTGTTCCAAGTGCAGCAGCTTCATTAAAAGCATTTCTTAAAATTCTTTCAGCTCGACGAGTTAAGGGTAAATGACCAAGTGTCATTGTATTGCCTAATGTTTTAATTAAATCTTCAATCATTGATTGAACATCTTTGATATCGCAATCATAAATATCAAAAATTTTAGCACTAAGCCCTGTGTTGTCTCTTAATAAACCTAAGAGTAGATGTTCTGAACCAACATAACTATGACCTAAACGAATAGCTTCTTCTTTAGCATATTTTATAATATGCTGTACACGTTTGGAAAAATTTTCTTTCATTCTAGCTCAAAGTTAATAAGAGCTTAAATAACTTCAAACATGATCTGAAATTGATAGAATACCTTCATTCAAGAAGTATTTTATTTTACCTGCTGATGCAATCTGAGGATCATGTGTAGCAATAACAAATGATTGCTCGAAATCATTATTTATTTTTTTAAAAAGACGAACCAAATTTTTAGCATTTTCGATATCTAAATTTCCAGTTGGTTCATCTGCGAAAATTAAAGCAGGCTTATTTATTAAAGAGCGAGCTATCGAAACTCTTGACTTCTCACCTCCAGATAGCTGGGCAGGGTAGTGTTTTATGCGATGAGAAAGACCTAGATAGTCAAGCAGTTCTTTAGCGTAGGGCTCATTAATTTTTTTGCCAAAAATTTGTTGAGGAATAAGAACATTTTCTATTGCGTTGAATTCAGGAATTAAATGATGATATTGAAAAACAAACCCTATATGCTTATTTCTAATTTTAGATATTTGATCTTTATTTAAATCTGAGATATTTTTTTGGTCAAATACGATTGACCCATCATCAAATGTATCCAAGGTTCCTAAGATATTTAATAGGGTAGATTTTCCTGAGCCACTCGGACCCATGATAGTGATTAAATCGGATTTGTCAATTTTTATTGAGAGATTTTTAAAAACATAAAATTTACCTTCACTGCTTGAAAAGGATTTTGTCAAATTTTTTGCCGTTAATATCATTTTTCAAGTACAATTGAATTTGAAGTTGAAATTAAGTCTGTTCGCCTTGCAGCAATGATCGATGATAGCAAAACCATTCCTGATGCCACTAAAGAAATTATTAGAAAATCTGAAACATAAATGATCATTGGTAAATGAGATGTAAAATAAATATCGTCTGGTAATTTTATTACTCCAAATATATTTTGGATTAATACTGCAGAAAAACCAACAATAAAACCTACAATAATTCCAATTGAACCTGTGAATACACCTTGCCGAATAACAATATCTCTAATTATTTTTTTTGTAGCTCCAAGCGCTGACAAAATACCAAATTGTTTAATTTTTTGGATTGTGGTCAACATGAGTGTTGTAGAAAGATTAAAGCAGCCTACTAATACAATAAGACTCAAAACAATTAAAGAACCAATTCTTTCAAGTTTCATGGCGCTAAATAACTTACCATGCAATTCCTTCCAGGTTTCAACTTTTGAGTTAGGAATTAATTCAACTATACTTTTTTTCACATTATTGGCATCTGAACCTTCAATTATTTTAATATCAACTCCATCATAATTATTTTTTCTAGTAAAAAGTATTTTTCCAACCTCTGAGGATATAAATGCTACTCTATCATTAAAATCAAGAACTTGAACATCAAAAATTCCACCTACGATACATTTAACTTGCCGCGGTAGCCCCCAAACAAGATTTTGATCAAGTGGGCTCATTAATTTAATTTCATCGCCAGTTTTTAAATTCAATCTACTTGCAGTAGTTTTGCCAATGATTACAATTGGTAAATCTGAATCAATTACTTCATTAAGATTAATTTCATAGAATGCTCTTAATTTATTTATATCTACAGATTTCAGATTAATCATTCTAGTGCTATTCTCCTTACCTAGAATTAATCCTTTTCTTTCCTTGTATAATAAGTAATCATCAATCTGATCTATAGAGTTTAAATTATCAATTTTTTTCTCAAAATCAATATTTCCACTAAGTTTAATATCTCCCTCAAATCCAATGATTTTTTCAATAATTCTTGATTCAAATCCATTTAAAACTGATATAGAAAGAACCATGGCCATCGTGCCAATCGCAATACCAATTATAGCAATATATCCAGTAAATCTGCTTGGGCCAACTTCCTTGCGGCTGAACATAAACTTTCGAGCAATTATTGAAGAAAAACTCATTCGTACTTTAATGCTTCAGAGGGCGGTATTTTTGATGAACGACTCGAAGGCCAATACGATACAAGAGAAGAAACAATCAATGAAATAAAAGAAATCATTAATATTTGCTTAAAATCTATATCAATTGGAATGAAATTCATAAAATAAATATCTTCAGGAACTCCAATGATCTTATAATTGTTTTGCAGAAATGCTAAAATAACCGCAATTAAAGACCCAATGGAAGTGCCAAAAAAACCAATAATTAACCCTTTAATCAAAAAAATTTCTTTAATCTTTCTTCTGGGCATTCCAATTGCAGAAAGCAACCCTATTTGTTTTGTTTTATCAATTATGATCATTAATAATGAAGAAACGATGTTTACTATAGCTACAAGTGTAATTAATCCAAAAATAAATAAGATGGGCCAACGTTGAACTTTTAACCATTTATAAAGCGCTCTATTTTTTTCTTTCCAGCTCATTGACATTAATGGGTATGATATATTTGAATTAATTAATTTATTTATATTATCCAAGTCACTAACATTTTTCAAACGTAGAATGTATCCAGATATTTGTTCATCCATTTCGAAAAGATTTTTTGCATCTTCAATCTTAATATAAATAGAGGTTTTATCAAACTCTGTCATCCCTGAATTAAAAATTCCTTTGACTGAAAATTGCATAAATCTTTTTCTGTTTTTATAAATTGTTGATAAATCAAATAGGGTAACCTTATCATTGAGTTTTATTTTGTATAATTCCGCTAAGCGTTGACCAATTATAACTTCTTTGTGAGACAAATCAGAAGATCCTTCGACTAGTAGTTTATCTATAAAGTTAAGATCTACACTATTCATACCTTCAATGATGACACCCTCTGCTAATTGACCTTTTCTTAATAATGCTGGACGTTGAATAAACATACCTTGTGAAAAACTATTGTTATCTAATAATTTTTTATCTAATTCGTATTCCGAAGGATTTAATGGCTCATTTAGAAAATGCTTAATTCGAATATGGCCATCAATTTCAGTAATTTTTTCAGAAATAACTCTTTCAAAACCATTTAAAATAAATAAGGTTATCAAAAGAGCAGCGATTCCAATAGATAGTCCTAGAATTGATAGTAAGCTTGCCGTCCTAACAAATCCGCTTTTATGCTTTGATTGTATATGTCTTAAAGATAAGTAAAAGCTAATATTCAACTTATTTATTATTCATTTTTCATTGCTGGAAATAAAATTACATCTTTTATTGATCTATTTCCTGTTAAAAGCATTACTAGTCGATCTATGCCAATGCCAACTCCAGCTGTGGGAGGCATTCCGCTTTCAATCGCTTGAAGAAAGTTCTCATCTAAAGGATGAGCCTCCTCATCTCCTTTGAGGGCTAATTTTTGCTGAGATTCAAACCTTTCTCTTTGGTCAACTGGATCATTGAGCTCGGTGAATGCATTCGCAAACTCAGACCCACCAATGAAAAGTTCAAATCTCTCAACAATATCAGAATTTCCTTTTCTATGTTTCTTAGCTAGCGGTGATATTACTGTAGGGTAATCTATAACAAATGTTGGTTGAATCAATTCTGGCTCTATAAATTCACTCATAAGTTGATCTAATAATTGACCATAATTTTCATTCTTTTCAATTGAAAGATTATTGGCTATACAAAGTTTTTTTAATTTATTAGTGTCTAATTGAGAAATGTCTTCTCCTAATTTTTCATTCAGCAGCTTAAAGAATGGGATTTTTTTAAACTTCTCTGTTAGATCAATTTCAATACCATCCCAATTTATTTTTTCAGAATCAACTTGCTTTGATACGCTTCTAATCATTTTTTCAACTAATTCCATGTTATCTTCATAATCTGCATAAGCCCAATAGAATTCAAGCATTGTAAACTCTGGGTTATGATTACGATCCATTCCTTCATTACGAAAATCTTTAGATATTTCGTATACTCTATCAATTCCACCAACAATTAGACGTTTCAAATAAAGCTCATCAGCTATTCTAAGGTAAAATTGCTGATCTAATGCATTATGATAGGTTGTAAAAGGCCTTGCATTTGCACCTCCATATATTGGTTGAAGAACAGGTGTTTCAACCTCAAGAAACCCAAGGTCATCTAAGAAAGATCTAATACTAGAAATTATTTTAGTTCTTTTAAAAAAAGTGTCACGAACTTGAGGGTTAACAATTAGATCAAGGTGTCTGTTCCTATATCTCATTTCCTTACTTGTAAATGCATCATAAACCTCATCTTCCTTTTCTTTTACAATTGGGAGAGGTCTAATAGATTTACAAAGAATAGTCATAGATTTAACCTTAACAGATATTTCACCAACTTTTGTTTTAAAAACATCACCTTCAATGCCTACAAAATCGCCAATATCCATCAACTGAAAGTTTTCATATACAGATTCACCTACGTCATCTTTTTTAATAAAAATTTGAATCTTACCCAAACTATCCTGTAAATGAAAAAAAGAAGCTTTACCCATTTTTCGCATAGATAAAATTCTTCCTGCAACGGAAACTAATTTATTTTCATGGGTTTTGAATTTTGATAAAATATCACCACTTAAATGTGATGGTTTAAATATTGGAGGATAAGGGTTAATGCCTTTAGAAATAATTTTATTTAATTTTTCTTTACGAATATTTATAATTTGATTAAGGCTTTTTCTTTCTTCTGTCATAAAATTTTCTTTCAGGTTATAGTTAATTACTATCAATCTTATGAATTAAAAATGATCTTATAAAATTATCTATCTTGCCATCCATGACTGCGGAAATATTTCCAGTCTCATGATTCGTTCTATGATCTTTGACGAGATTATAAGGATGAAAAACGTAAGATCTTATTTGACTGCCCCAAGCAATTTCCTTTTTTTTATCCTCTAAGTCTTTAATTGCTTCTTTTTCTTTATCAATCTCAAGTTGATAAAGCCTAGCTTTTAAAACCTTTAGTGCTGATGCCTTGTTTTTATGCTGACTTCTTTGATTTTGACATTGCACCACTAAACCCGTTGGCAAATGAGTTATGCGAATCGCTGAATCGGTTTTATTCACGTGCTGTCCTCCTGCGCCGCTTGCCCGATATGTATCAATTCTAATATCATTTTGATCGATTTCAATTTCTATTTCATCATCAGACGAGGGAAAAACAAAGACAGATGCAAAAGAAGTGTGTCTTCGACTATTTGAATCAAATGGAGATATTCTAACCAATCGATGTACTCCAACTTCAGCTTTTAAAAATCCATAAGCATAGTCTCCTTGGATTTCAATGGTAATGTCTTTTATTCCTGCCTCATCTCCTGGCTGAAAATCAATTACATTTTTTTTAAATCCCTTATTCTCAAACCAGCGATTATACATCCTATAAAGCATTTCGGCCCAATCCTGACTTTCTGTACCTCCTGCCCCAGGATGTATCGTCATAATAGCATTTTGAATATCTTGCGGCTGACCAAGGATAGTTTTTAGTTCAATATCATTTACTAAATTAACAAGGATTTCTAATTCATTTTCAACTTCTTCAATTGAAACATCATCTGATTCATAAAATTCAATTAAAATATTAAAATCATTTACAGCGGTATCAATTTTTTTCCAGAGATTAATATCTTTTTCTAATAAAGAAATTTTTTTTAATTGCTTAGAAGCAGATTGGTTATCATCCCAAAAATTTTGGTCAGTAGTAAGCTGACGCATTTTATTTAAATCGTTCTCTTTTGCCTGAAAGTCAAAGATGCCTCCGTAATTCAGAAAATTTTTTTTCTGTTCTTTTAAAAAGTTCTTTTATATCATTAAAATCCATATATCAAATTAATATTCTAATCACCTGATGAAATAAACATTTTATCATTAAGATACTCCGTTAAAGCAGTATCATCCATATCAATTTCAACAAAACGCGAATTCTCAGCAACGGATATTTGAGATCTTTCTTCCGATATTAAAATTACAATAGCATCAGTCTCTTCTGAAATACCAAGCGCAGCTCTATGTCTTGTACCCATTTCTGGATCAACCATTTTACTTTCAGTGAGAGGCAAAATGCAGGCAGCAGAATCAATTAAATCATTTTGAACAATGACTGCACCATCATGTAAAGGTGAAGAGGGGCTAAAGATTGATAGTAATAATGGAGTAGTAACTTCAGCTCTTAATAGAGTTCCTTGATCTTTATACGATCGCAATCCAGTCTCTCTTTGAATGACAATTAATCCACCCCAACCTTTTTCTTTAAGTTGTGACGTAGCTTCTACAATAGCTGTTATAGTTTTAGGTGCTCCAACTCTAAAGATTTGCTGAAAAAATCGTGTTTGACCTACATAAATTAAAAGTCTTCTAAGTTCTGGTTGGAATAAAATCACAAATGCCACTACTAAAACAGTTTGAAATTGGTTTACTAACCACGAAGATGCGCTAAACCCAAAGGCATTAAAAACAAATGATCCAATCATTAAAATAATTAAACCAACAAGCATCTGACCGGCTCTAGTTCCTCTAAAATAAAGATATATTTTATGAAAAAGCCAGCTCACTAGAGTTAAATCAATAAGATCAATAAGCGTTATAGTTAAAAAACCTATTTCAAAAAGAACCATTTATGCACTTCCAATAATTTTTTTAATAATTGATAAGCTTTTCTTTGTTTCATCGACATCATGAACTCTAATAATTTTTGCTCCATTCATTAAACATGCATTAGCAGCTGCTAAACTTCCCTCTAATCGTTCATTTACAGGCAAATTTAGTGTTTCACCAATAAATGCTTTTCTGGAAGGGCCAACTAAAACAGGATATCCCATATCACAAATTTGATCTAATTTACCTATGATTTCAAAATTATCATTTAACTCCTTTCCAAATCCTATACCAGGGTCTAGGATAATATTTTTTCTATTGATACCATTTTTAATTGCAAATTCTATTTGTTTAGAGAAAAAACTTTTAATTTCTTTAATTAAATCAAAGTAATTTGGATTTTTTTGCATGGTTTTAGGGGCACCTTTCATATGCATTACTACAACCGGTGCATTGAAATTGGAAATAACGCTTGCCATTTTTGAATCATATGTTAATCCAGAAATATCATTAATAATAGCTACTCCATTATCAAGCCCAAATTTAGCTGTTGAAGATTTATAAGTATCAATAGAAATCAAGCAATTAGCATTTTTACCTAACTCTTTTATTAAAGGCGATATGCGATTGATTTCTTCAATATCTGAAACTGGATCTGCTCCGGGTCGTGAAGATTCTCCACCAATATCAAGTATATCTGCACCAGTATCCAATAGCTTATATGCATAATCAATGGCACTGTTAATTGAGTTAAATTTTCCTCCATCGCTAAATGAATCTGGTGTCATATTTATTATTCCCATTATCAAGCAATGATCTGGGTCATCTAACCAAAGTTTAAATTTTTCTTTATTCATCTTATATATACAAAAAGCGCCTTATCAAAAGGCGCTTTATTGAACTAATTTAAATATTAATTGTAAATTAATTTTTTCTTGTAGTTTTTTTGGGCGCCTTTGGAGCTGCAGAACCATTCTTTGAAGGTCTTATTTTTTTTCCATTCACAATGGATAAAACATCTTCACCATTAATTGTTTCATATTTTAATAATGCTTCAGCAATTTTATGCAATTTAGAAATGTCCTTCTTTAAAATTTTCTTTGCGGTTAGCTGTGCTTTTCTAACTATCTTAACTACTTCTTCATCGATGGTTTTTGCCATTTCTTCAGAATAATCACGCTGACTTTGAATCTCTCTACCAAGAAAAATCTCTTCATTTTTCTTTCCAAAATTCATAGGACCAACAACATCACTCATACCCCATTCACATACCATCTTTCTAGCAATGCTTGTAGCTTGCTCAATATCATTTCCAGCTCCAGTAGTCATTTCTTTAAAGATTAATTCCTCTGCCGCTCTTCCACCCATTAAAATTGCTAACCTTCCAGTAATATATTCTCTCGAATATCCATGCTTTTCATCAATAGGCAGCTGCATTGTAACGCCTAATGCTCTACCCCTAGGTATGATTGTGACTTTATGAACCGGATCAGCACCTTTAGTTCTCGCTGCAACAAGAGTATGGCCTCCTTCATGATAAGCTGTAATCTTTTTTTCTTCATCAGATAAAACAACACTTGTCCTTTGCACACCCATCATCACTTTATCTTTTGCCTCTTCAAAATCAGCCATCTCAACAGATTTTTTCTTTTTTCTTGCAGCTAATAATGCTGCTTCATTAACAATATTTTCAAGATCAGCTCCAACCATTCCAGGTGTACCTTGCGCAATCGCTTCTAAATTTACCTTTTTATCGTTCATTACAATTTTTTTCGAATGCACCTTAAGAATACCGAGTCTGCCTTTTAAATCAGGAACATCAACAACAATCTGCCTATCAAATCGTCCAGGGCGAAGCAACGCAGCATCGAGTACATCCGGTCGATTAGTTGCTGCCATTAAAATTATATCTTCATTTGACTCGAAACCATCCATCTCAACTAATAAGGCGTTCAATGTTTGTTCTCTTTCATCATGCCCTCCCCCTAAACCTGCGCCTCTTTGTCTTCCAACAGCATCTAATTCATCAATAAAGATTATACAAGGCTGGTTGCGCTTTCCTTGCTCAAAAAGATCTCTTACTCTTGATGCTCCAACTCCTACAAACATTTCAACAAAATCTGCTCCACTAAGACTAAAAAAAGCAACATTTGCTTCACCCGCTACCGCTCTAGCTAATAAAGTTTTTCCAGTTCCCGGTTGACCTACAAGAAGAACACCTCTGGGAATCTTGGCGCCTAATTTTTGAAATTGTTTAGGTTTTTTTAAAAATTCAACAACTTCACGGAGCTCTTCTTTTCCTTCTACGCATCCCGCAACATCATCAAAAGTCACTTTAGGCATATCTGATGTCCAAATCTTTGCCTTACTTTTACCAAAGTTGAATATTGATTTCATTCCACCGCCACCGCCTTGCATTCTTCTCATAAGAAAAATCCAAAAACCTAAAATTACTATCCAGGGCAAAAGATTAAGAAAATAACCTGTCCAATCAACAGTTTGCTGTTTAAAGCTATAGTCAACACCATTTTTATCCCATTCATTCATTACATCTCTATCAATAAATGGCAATTTTAATCTGAATCTTTTTAAGTCAACTGATGAACCCCGCCTGTTAGTTATTGTCTGTACCTGAGCAAGCTCTCCATGGAATACCTCATCAACAATTTGCGCTTTTAATATCAACCCTTTGTTTAAAAATGATCGATATTGTGAATACTGAACTTCAACTTCATCGCCATTTGGGTTTGTAAAGAAATTTGACAAGAAAACTGCTGAAACTAAAATAAAGATCCAAACAAAACTAGATTTGCTAGCTTTTTTCCATTCAAAATTGTCAGGATTTTTATCTAGTCCAGGATCAGTCTTTTTGTTCTGATTATTTGATTTCTTTTTATTTATATTGTTTGAATTAGAATTCATTTCTTAATTAACTCCCCCAAGTCTATATACTGCATTTAAATTCCTTAATTTTTGATTATAATCCAAGCCATATCCTACAACAAATTCTGGTGAAATTTCAAAACCTACCCAATCAATCTTAAAATCAAGCTTTGCAATTTTAGGTTTTAAGAGTAGAGTGGCTATTTTCAACGATTTTGGATTTTTATTATCAATAAATTCTTTTATAAAACTAATAGTATTTCCAGTATCTATGATATCTTCGACAATAATGATATTTTTTCCAGCTATTTCTGTAGATAAATCTTTTTCAAAATTAATTTTTCCCTCAGATTTCATTCCTGAATAACTAGTAACTTTAATAAAATCAACTTCGCATTCAATATTCACAGCTCTAATCAAATCTGATGCAAATATAAAACTACCATTTAAAACCACAATAAAAACTACAGATTCTAAATTATAACTATCAGATATTTCAGCACCAATCTCTGTAATTCTTAAGCTTAATTCCTCTTTGGAAATTACCTCTTTTAGATTTTTTGGTTCAATCATATTGTACATATTTTTCATATGAAAGTTCCATCATTGTTGAAGTATTTTTTGTCACTTTAACCTTATCGCTAATTCTTTTTCCACAAAGCCAAATAATATCATTATTAGCTGTTAGTACAAGTTGGTTTTCTTTTTCAAAGCAATCAATTTTACAATCAACTAAAAAGTCTGAAATTTTTTTCTTTCCTTGCATACCAAGCGGCTGAAACCAGTCTCCATGTTCCCATGATCTGATCTTAAGATTTTTATTTTTAATTTTATCATAATCTATGACTTCTATATTTTTATCATTAATAAACATTGATTTATCAGTTTTTGACAACAATAAAGAATAGCCATTATTAAGGATATATTTTCCAAATTTATCAATAGTGGTATTTGTTTTTCTTATTTTATTTTGATTTAAGATCCATTTTTTTCTATCTCTTAAGATCATCCAGCTTTCGTTTAGTCTTAAGTTTGATCCAGTTTTTGATTTTGAAATGTAATCCTTAAGCAAGTTAAATTTATGAGATCTCCATGGTAAATTTGTTTCACCTATTATTTCTTTAATCAATGTAAGTTTATGATAAGTAGTGAAATAATTAAGTTCTTCATCTTTAATTTCAATATACCCTAGTGAATTTTTTGGTATACTTTGAGCAAATGACTTAATTATCAAATTAAGCTTAGAAACAGATTCAGTTGCCTTATTTGATATATTGGAAAATTTATTTATAATATCTTTATCAATTTCTTCAAATTTAGTTAGGACTTTTTTTCTAACATAATTTCTTTTTATTGATAAGTCATTATTAGATAAATCATCAACATGTTTGATTTTATTTGATTTAGCGTAATTGATTATATCAATTTTTTTATAACCTATTAAAGGTCTTATAACTTTACCATTTACTGGGGGTATTCCCTTTAATCCATTGATTGAACATCCATTATCTAAATTCATAATGATTGTTTCACAATTATCATTTGCATGGTGTGCAGTAAGAACATAATCATAGTTTTTTTCAACTAATGTTTTAAAGTAATGATTATATCTAATTCTTCTTGCCCACATCTCATCACTTTCATTTCTTTTTTTAGTTCTTTTTTCAGCTTTTAGAATCAAGGGTATTTTTTTATCGATGCATATTTTATGAACAAATTTTTCATGATTATCCGATTCTATTGTTAAGCCATGGTTGATATGTATTGCGAGTAACTTTCTAGGTGGTATTATTTTTTTGCATAAATCCAATAAAACGACAGAATCCATACCTCCAGAAAGACCAATCAATAGCTTCTTGTTTTCATTTATCAATGAAAACAAAGTCTTTGCAAAAGATTCTACTGTAATTTTCATTTTATATTAAATGAATTCAGAAACTACTTGAATAGCTGATTTTGCCGACGTCATTATATAGAAATGAACACAAGGCACTTTAGCCTCAATCAGCTCATTTACTTGCTTTACCGCCCAATTGATTCCAGCATTTCTAATTTCAGTTTTTGATTTACCCTCAACAGCGCTAATCAGCTCGCTTGGGAGATTAATATGGAAATGTTTTGGCAACATTGTTAAGTGTGATTCTGTTGATAAAATTTTTATTCCAGGAATAATAGGTTTATCTATTCCCTCTTTTTTGCACATCTCAACAAATTTAAAGTATGCTTTATTATCATAGAACATTTGTGTCACAATATAATCAGCGCCATTATCAACTTTCTGTTTTAGTTTTTTAATATCTGTATTCATATCATTGGCTTCAAAATGTTTTTCAGGATAACCGCCAACTCCAATACAAAAATTTGTTTTGAATGGATCAATTAATGGTTCAAGATATTTACCTGAATTCATTTCATAAATCTGCGTGACAAGATCGCTTGCATATTTGTTTCTGTTTTTTTTATCGTCAATTGGATTTGTTCTTAATTCATCTCCACGAACAGCTAATACATTGTTTATCCCTAAATAGTTAAGTTCAATTAACGCATCTTCTGTTTCTTCTTTGGTAAAACCATTGCATAAAATGTGTGGAACTGTTTCAATATTAAATTTATTTTTTATAGCAGCACTTATTCCAATCGTACCTGGACGCTTTCTTCTGATATGTTGACTTAACTGACCACTTCCATCATCCTGATAATATGACTCAGCTGACCGACTAGTTAGATCTATAAAGGGAGGGTTAAATGGCATCAATTGCTCTACTAATTCAAATACTTTTTGCAATGATCCTCCTCTAAATGGTGGAATAATTTCATAGCTAAAAAGTGTCTTATCTGAATTGTTAAAATAATCTATGATTTTCATTAAATATTCTAAACATTATTATTGAGAGAAATTAAATAGGGATTGGAGATTAATTCATACTTTAATTTGGTATCTTCACCATGGCCGGGGTGTATAATTTTATTATGATCTACTGAATTGATTAAATTAATTAATGATTTTTGCAATACATCCCAATTTCCACCAAGAAGATCAGTTCTACCTACACTACCCAAGAATAGAGTATCACCTACAAAAATATGATTTTCAATTTCAAAGCAAATCCCACCTGGAGTATGTCCAGGTGTTTTAATTATATTAACCAAGAAATTTCCAAATCTCAAATTATTCTCATCTTCAAGCCATTTATCAACTTTTGGTTTTTGTTTTATAGGTAGGCCAAATAATTCACAGCTAGCCTCATAAGAATCAAGAATAATACTTTCTTTCTTATGGAGATAAAACGGAATATTGTAGATATCTCTTAATTTAGATACTGCCCCAATATGATCTAAATGCGCATGGGTATTTAATATGACTATGGGCTTAAGATTATCTTTGTCAATTTGATCAATAATCAACTGATGCTCATCTCCAGGATCAATTAATATTGCTTCGCTTTGATCATTTAAACAAACAATGAAGCTATTTTCTTGAAAAGGGCCAGTTACTATTTTTTTAACAGTAATATTCAAATTTCTTGAAAGAAAAGTTCACTTAAACATTGAACTTTATCTTCAAAGGAATGTGGATAAAGAAAATGTTCAGTGGCTGAAATACTGCTTAAAATTGAATTTCCGTCTTGAGGCGTAAAACAAAAACCATATACTTCATGATCATTTTTTACATGCAATGATTGCTCAACAACAACAGTCTGGTTTAATATTCTTCCAAAATGACCGTGGTCTCTACCAAAAGAAAATACAGTAGATGTCATATTTTTTGATGTAGTTGCAACTAAATCATTGCCATGCAGCCTATCCAATACATCATTTAGGGTTATAGTTTCCTTCGTTTTTAAATAAAACCATAAAACGTGCATGTATTGACTATTTACTTTCATTGCAGAAGAAAACATATTTAAATCATACCCAAGTGTTGAGAAAAGCTCATATGAGTCTTTTGCATGATGTGATCCAAAGCTATCATTATCATGAATTCCTACTGATGGAGCAGCAATGAAACTTCCTGATTGACTGGTATCGTTCGCTCTTCTGATGCAGATAAAACGACCTTCTTCTAGATTGTCAGGGCCCTGTTCTTTCATTGCTATGGTGTTAGTAATACATGAAATGTTATGTGTGTTACATGAAACAACTTGGATAAATTTATTTTCAATATTTTCTTTCATAACTGAATCATTAATACCTCTAGCATACTTCATCCCGAACCCATCCTCGCTACCTTGAGCAATAAAACCATTAACTTTATCAGAAAATTTTGAATAATAGTTTTCTTTATTGCTTCTACCGATGCCAGATGGAGTGCAATCTATTACTACAGAGGCCCTTGAAATTGCTTCTTCAGAGTTTAAATCAGGTTCAACACCTAATTCTTTAAATCCGCTTATTTTATCTTCATTAACTGCAATTCGGGCGCCCCTTTTTAAAAGGCTGATTACTTTTGAGCGATCATCTTTTAGTGGGGTATTTTTATGGAAGCTAATCTGATCAATTCCTAATTGATCTTTATAGTCACAAAAAAGACCAATTAAAGGTTCACCGATAGTACCCGTTCCTACTATATGTACAATTTTTCTAGACATAGCTAAGAATCATCCTTATCTAAACTAAGATGTTTATTTGAAAGAAATAACTTTTTTTCATTAAAAAAATGAAAAATAAACCAAAAAAATATTGCCCCTATAACAATAATATATACTAGTAAAAAATAATTAAAAAAATTATACATTTTCATTTAGCGGGTTTTTTAGATTGATCAAATAAGCTTTATATTTAAGCATTAAAATAAACATAAGGGTGAATACTAATAATGAAAATAAAAACGAATATAAAATTTCTGGTGGTTGATTAGCCATTTCCACTTGTGGATGAGATTGAATTTCAGGGTCCCAAAATTGAACAGATAGAAAAATAATTGGAACATTTATAAATGCAATGATGCCTAATACTGCAGCCTGGCGTCTTATGCGTTCAATATTTCCTCCAAAAGATCTAAACATAAAATAGCCCATATAATACAAAAATAAAATAAGAGTCGTAGTAAGTCTCGGCTCCCATATCCATGTTGTTCCCCAAATAGGCTTAGCCCATATTGGTCCAGTTATCAAAACAAGGGCCATAAAAAAAGTACCAATTTCAGCTGCAGCAAGAGCTGTATCATCCCATTTAATGTCGTTTTTAATTAAAAGCATAAAGCCTGAAATCATGACTATAAAATATCCTAAAAAACCTACCCATGCTGAAGGCACGTGTACATAAAATATTTTTTGAGCCCAATGCTGATCAGCTATCATAGGAGTAAAGAAAATTATATTAATCAAGTTCACTATAAATAGAATAGATACAATGATTAGTAAAATTAAATTTTTTTTGTTTTGAAAAAATAACTTCATCATTCTTCTACAACATAATCAAATAATGCATATCCTGCGAGACCAAAAATTACGATAATTGAAGCAATAATTAGAAACCATTCGTTCCACATCGCAAATGGCTGTAAGCTTATTACGCTGTTTGAAATTTTTGTAGCTGCAATAGCAATGGGTGAAAGCAATGGAAATAAAAGCAGAGGTAAAAGAATTTCACTAAATTTTGATCTTAAGACAATCCCAGAAATAAGATTTGCAACAGCCATTATTGCAATATTTATAAATAAAGTTGTACTTAAAAAAAGTAAGGTATTTTCAGGAAATTCAAGTAAAAGTAATTTAAAAAATGGTACAAATATTACAAATTGAGTCACTGAAATAAATAAAAAACCGCTAACCCATTTTGCAATAAATATCAATCCTCTATCAATAGGGTTGGAAATTAAAATAGAAAAAGCATCGAAGTCTTTTTCGTAAGCAAAAGACCTATGAACGCCTAAGACTATAATAAATAAATTCATTAACCAAAACATGCCGGGGGCATAATTTGTTAAAATTACTCTTGAAACATTTGACGATAATGCAAAGATAAGAATGATGGCTAATCCGAAAAATAGCATAGATAGAATAATTTGTTTTGAGCGAAATTCCATCATCAGCTCTTTTTTGATAAGAGAAAATAACATTAATCTAAAATAATCTTTCCTGAATCAATTAAAAGCTTCTTATCTGCAATCTGCTTTGCTCGATGTTCATTATGAAGAACCATAATTACTGTCTTATTCTTATCTCTCCATTTTTTAATTAATTGACCTACTAAATCAATACCATTTTTATCAAGACCCGTGAACGGTTCATCAAATAATAATAAATCCCAACTACTAAGCTCTGCATAAGCAAGCTTAAGCCTTTGCAACATTCCTTTTGAAAAAACAGATATTGGCTCACTAGAAAAACGTGATAATTCAAAATGATCTAAAACTTTTTGAATTTTTGCTATTGGTTGAGAATTATATCGAAAACTAAGTGCAAACCGTAAGTTTTCTTTAGCAGATAAAAATGAATACATTCCAGGGTCATGGCCAAGATAAAGTAAATTTTTTCTAAATAGGCTATTATTTGATAGTAATTCATTTCCTTGAAAAAGAATACTGCCTGAGTCTGGTTTCATAATTCTCGCAATTATGCGCAATAGGGTTGTCTTGCCTGAGCCATTCTTGCCCATTAAAGCTATAATTTCGCCTTCTTGCTGAGAAAATGAAATACCATTTAGAATGTTAAATCTGTTAAAGGTTTTATATATACGATCAACAGATAACATTTATTTTTTCTTTAGCTCAGTAATAATCTCCGATACTTCCGTTTTTAATTCTGATCTACGATTAATAAAATCTTCTTTATCTAAATTCCCAATATCGTATTCCATTTCAAGTTCTTTGATTTGGCGGTATAATACGATTTTTTTTCTTCTAAGTATGTCTTTATTGTTTGAAGTTTTTACTGTACTAATTTTAGGAAGTAGGAGCGGCTGAATGGAATACATAATCGGAATTAAAAAAATAATCAAAGTAAATAGATAATCTTTAATTATATCCATAATCAATCCTTACGGGGCCAAAGCGCAATAACGGTACCAAAGGCTAGTATATAGCCTCCAATCCATACCCATTTAACCAATGGATTAACCATAATTTTTATAAATGCGGTATTATTATCATTGCTTACCGATGAAAAAATTGAATAGATATCTTTATTCAATGTTGAGAATATATCTAGTTCGCTGTGCGGTTGACGCTTATTTACATCAGGATTTCTATGAAAATATACTCTTTTCTCAGGACGAAGATTGGTTATGAAATTTCCATTATTGTCCGTGACGCGTAAATCGGAAATCCATGCATAATGATTCGGCCTCTCTTCTTCAAACATTCTGGTTAATTGGAAATTGTAATTTGCTACTTTTTCAGACTCGCCGACTTTTATTCCAAATTCTTTTTCTTTATCAAATGCATGACCAGTAAATCCAATAAACATTAATACAATTCCAAGATGTACAATATAACCACCATACCTAGAGCGATTTTTATGAATCATTTTGTAAAAAGCAAGTAAAGTTGATTCGCCAAATTTTGACGTTCTTGCCTGAATTCCTTTTGCAAATTCACTAAAAATTGCAGCAAAAACAAAAACACATAGACTAAATGAAATGACTACATATCCGGTCATTTTAAAAAAGATAAAAACAGCAGCTGAAAGCAAAGAAAGAAAAGTTGGAAATGTGAATTTTTGTATCAACTTCTGATTGGAAGTCCCCTTCCATGCTAAAAGGGGCCCTATTCCTGTAAGCGCTAATAATGCAAGGCCTATTGGTATATTTATCTGATTGAAAAAAGGAGGTCCTACTGAAATCTTATTGCCAGTTATTGCCTCTGAGATCACTGGAAATAGCGTGCCCCAAAAAACAGCAAAGCAAATAACAACAAAAATTAAATTATTGAAGAGGAACCCGCTTTCTCTTGAAGTAACAGATTCAATTTTTCTTGGAGATCGCAAATCTTCTATGCGAAAATACATCAACCCAAATGAGCAAATAAGAATGATAAATACAAATATCAGAAATACGGGTCCCAAGGAAGATTCTGTGAAGGAATGAACAGAGCTCATTACGCCTGATCTTGTTAAAAAAGTTCCAAAAATACACAAACTAAAAGTTAGTATAATCAAAACCATATTCCAGATCCTGAGCATATCTTTCTTTTCTTGAATGATGATTGAATGCAAAAATGCAGTGGCAGTCAGCCAGGGCATAAAGCTTGCATTTTCAACAGGGTCCCATGCCCAATAACCACCCCATCCAAGTTCTTGGTATGCCCACCAACCGCCAAGAATAATACCTATGCTTAAAAATAACCAAGTAACCAATGTCCATCTACGAATACTTCGAATCCAAAGTACACCAGTATCTTTATTTACCAAAGCTGAGAATGCAAAGGCAAATGGAACTGTAAACCCGACATATCCCAAATAAAGCATGGGTGGGTGAATAGCCATGGTAACATTTTGCAATAATGGATTAAGTCCATTTCCATTTTCAACAATAAAATCAGTCTGGGTAGGCTCAAAGGGATTTGTAATAAAATTAGTTAATATCAGAAAAAATCCCTGCGTAACAGACATTGTAATAATTACCCAAGGCATTAAGGTATGATGTTTTGACTGGTTTTGAATAATTGTAATTGTATTAAATATAGATAAAATAAATAGCCAAAAAAGTAATGAGCCAGACTGACCAGCCCATAATGCTGAAATTTTATATATCGTTGGTGTTTCAAAACTTGTATAGCGTGCAACATAATCAATATCAAAATTGCTAATTAACAATTGATAACTAAGGACAAAAGTAGCAATGAAAACAAAAAAAGAAACCGCAAGACCTAAGCGTTGGCCAGTAAGAAACAGCCTATGATCTGCTGTGCGGTTATAAAAGAATAATGTAATTATTGATAAAATGCTGCAACCAAAAGCTAGATTGAGTGCTACACTGCCAGCGATAGGGGTCATGTATCTATTTCTTCAAGATTGTAGTTAGATTCGTTTCTAAGGTCGCCTTCATAGCGAGATGCGCATTTAGTTTGTAATTCATCGGCATAAAAAACTCCATTGAGATATTCACCTGTTACAATGACTTCTGCGCCATCCTTAAACAGGTCAGGTCGGGTTTTATTATAATTAACCGCCAACTCATTCTCGCCTTCTTTCAAAATAAAAATACAATCTAATTGATTTGCTTCAGAAATTTCTATTGAACCATTTTTAACAAGTCCGCCAAGCTTGGTACGTTTAGAAATATTTTCATCAACCAAATCTTTAACTGAAATGAACTGTGCCATGGCTTTTTTATCTGCAGGATTTAGCGAAACCCATCCTATCCAAAATAAAATGACTACTACAATACCAGTAATTAAACTATAAATTTTATTATTCATTATTTAAATAATTAGCTGTTTTATGCTAACGAATTTAAAACACTGAAGTTTCATTCCATTCACCAAATTCATCTTTTATTTTTATTACTATTTCACCCATAGTTGCATGTGCTTTTGCAGCTGCAATAATCGATGGAAGTAAATTGTCTCCATTCTTACATGCTTTTTGTATTTTTTTAAGTGCCTGTTGGGTGATTTCATCATTTCTATTTTTTCTCAACTGTCTTATTTTATTCTTTTGATAAGATTCTACTTCTTGTCCTATTTCTAAAATTGGTATTTCGATCTCTTCATTGATTTTTTCAAACTCGTTTACACCAACATGTATTAGTTCTTTATTATCTATTTTTTTCTGATGAGATGAAGCTGATCGAGATATCTCATATTGAAAATACCCTTTTTCGATCGCTGGAATAACCCCACCCATATTATCAATTTCCTTAAAATATTTCTCAGCTTCTTCCTCTAGTTCATCTGTTAGATTTTCAATAAACCAAGAGCCTCCTAATGGATCAGCAACATTTGCGACCCCTGTTTCAAAAGCAATTAATTGTTGTGTTCTAAGTGCTATTTCAGCAGCTTTTTCAGAAGGCAAAGCTAGTGTCTCATCCATAGAATTAGTATGCAAAGATTGTGTTCCACCAAGAACCGCTGCTAAACCCTGAAATGCAGTTCGGGCAATATTATTTTCAGGCTGCTGTGCGGTTAATGAGCAGCCTGCAGTTTGAGCATGAAATCTTAATTTCCATGATTGGGGGTCCTTTGCGGCATAATGATTTTTCATACGTTTGGCCCAGATTCTTCGCGCTGCACGGAATTTGGCTATTTCTTCAAAAAAGTCAAGATGAGAATTAAAAAAGAAAGATAGTCTCGGAGCAAAAGAATCGATATTTACACCAGCTTTAAGTGCGTACTCAACATAGGTAAACCCATCAGCTAATGTAAACGCTAATTCTTGCGCTGCTGTTGAGCCAGCTTCTCTAATATGATAACCAGATATTGATATGGTATTATATTTTGGCATTTTATCGGTGCAATACTCTATCATATCAGTAATTAATTTCATTGAAGGTTCTGGTGGGAATATCCACTCTTTTTGGGCAATAAATTCTTTTAAAATATCATTTTGAAGAGTACCTCGAAGCCGTTTGATATCAACGCCTTGTTTTTCAGCGGTAGCGATATAGAAGGCTAACAAAATTATTGCTGGTCCATTAATCGTTTGTGAAACGGAAATTTCTCCAAGATTAATACCTTTGAATAAATCCTCCATATCATCTATCGAAGCTACAGAAACACCGCACTTTCCAACTTCTCCCTCTGACCAAGGATGATCAGGATCATAACCCATTAATGTTGGCATATCATAGGCAACAGAAAGGCCTGTTTGGCCTTTTTCTAAAAGTGAATGGTAGCGTTTATTTGTCTCCTTTGCTGTACCAAATCCTGAAAACTGTCTCTTCGTCCATAGTTTTCCACGGTACATGCTTGAATGAACCCCTCTAGTAAATGGAAACTGACCTGGAAAGCCTAGTTGATCTAAATAATCTTCGCTAGGTTTTTCAGGAAAATAAAGGGGGTCTAATTTTTTTCCACTGAGTGTATCAAAGTTATAATTTCTTGATATTGAGTTATCAAAGCTCTCTTTCCAAGATTGCTTTGCTTTTTGATAGGATTTTTTTTTCTTGGACATATTAATTAATAATTTATGCTAATTATTCCTTAATTGAATTATTTTATTTATTCCTTCATACACCATCCATAGAATTAATGCAATAAGCATCAGTGTAAGAAAAAATAAAATATTATTATTTCCAAAAAAGTTGAGCGCGTTAACAACTAGTGCAGATAATGCAATAAACATAACAATGATCATTGGTATAAAAAGAGGAAGAATAGATTTTCTTTTTTGCCAGTAATATATGGTTAGAACCATTAATGTTAGCGCTGCTAACATTTGATTGCTTGCCCCAAAAATAGGCCATAAAACCCATCCCGCTTGCCTTGCCTCTCCTGAATAGGGATCAGTTATATTCCAAAAAGCCATCATCATTGCAGGAACTACCGCAACAATCGTGGCAAGAAATCTATTTGAAAGAAAATGTATTTTAGAGGCTTTTCCAAATTCATTTAAAATGAATCTTTGAATTCTTGTCGCGGTATCTAAGGTCGTTGCTGCAAATGAGATGACAAGCACAGCCATTAGTGTATTTGCAAAAGATTCTGGTATTCCCAATGATTTAAGCAATGCACCTCCGCCTAGAACAAAGGCTGCGGCTTTATTTTGGCTAGCATGTTCCCATGAATCGTAGTACGTAGACCAATCAAGGTCAGCAACAAAACCAACAGAAGGCAGGTGGGCTTGACCTACTAGAGAAATTCCTGCTACAGCAGCTATTGTTGAAACTAGAGCCAATGTTCCTTCTCCAATCATTCCGCCATATCCTACCATTCGAGAATCAGGTAAATATTCTAATTGCTTGGATGAAGTTCCAGAGGCTACTAAACCATGAAATCCGCTGATTGCCCCGCAAGCAATTGTCACAAATAACAGCGGAAATAAGCTTGGAGTATTAGGTTCTGAAAAAGAACGAATTGCTGGAGCTGTTACCTCGGGCTGGGCTACAAAAATACCTAAAAATAACAACGCAAGACCTATAAATAATTGATGACTATTAATATAATCTCTAGGCTGCAAAAGTACCCAAACTGGAAGAAGACTTGCTATAGCAGAATATAGAAATAATAGAATTATCCATATATTTTTTAATTCAACCATTGAAAGAGAGCTACTTAAGCTGATAGGGTTATTTGAGCCTACCCATATAAAAAAATATAAAAATATCACTGATATAATTGACAGAACTAAACCGTTCATATTTTTTTTATTTAAAAGTACACCCATTGCAAGGGCAATTATTATTTGGATATTAATCGGTATAACTGAAGTAGGAACCGAAACAAATAAATCAGCAATCGCCATAGCAAAAACAGCTAACACTAGCCAAACCAAAAATAAAACAAAGATTAAAAACATCATTCTGGCGCGTTTACTAATTGTAAATGATGCAATATCAGCAATGCTGCGACCTTTTTCTCTAGCGCTAGTTACAAGTGAACCAAAATCATGAACTGCACCCATAAATATAGTTCCAAATAAAATCCATACTAGAGCAGGTAGCCAGCCCCAGTAAGCTGCTACGCACGGTCCAATAATAGGTGCAGCACCAGCGATAGATGTAAAATGATGGCCAAATAAAATATGTTTTTTTGTTGGATAATAATCAAGCCCATCCTGCATATCTTTAGACGGGAGATTTACTGACTGATCATTTATTTCAAAAAGATTAATCGCTAAATATCTTGAATATATCTTGTAACCAATGAAAAAAGTTGAGAAACCAATAATTACAAGAAAAAGGGAGCTCATTCGATCAATATTGTAATTTCACAGATTTATTTTCGTTTAAAATAACCTCTTCAATACCCTTCTGATTTATACCCCATTTTTCAAGCAGTAAATCTCTGGGGCCATGCTCAACAAATTCATCAGGAAGTGAAATAGTTTTTATTATTCCTTTGTATCTTTTCGTTGCGAGCCATGCGGCTACACTTTCTCCGAAGCTACCAGTTTTGACGCCCTCTTCAATAATGATAACTTGATCAAACCGATTAGAGATTGACTGCAAATAACCTGTATCCATTGGCTTAATAAACCTACAATTAACCACCTCGCACTCTATTCCTTTCAGAGATAGGTTTTCTGCTGCCCTAATTCCATCAAATACCTGTGGACCAACTGCTAATATGACTGTGTTGCCATCTGATTTACGACATACTTCCCAGCTTCCAATAGGTAGTAGTTCTGCTTGCCCTTTTTCATCAAAACTTTCAGAGGATGCTTTTGGATAACGAATTGAAAAAGGTCCATCGTTATAATCCAAAGCAGTATAGAGCAAATGTCTTAGCTCGTTTCCATCTTTTGGAGCTGTTACTATCATGCCTTGTATACATTTCAGATATGCAATATCCAATGCTCCATGATGGGTTGGCCCATCTTCACCTGCGATTCCAGATCGATCCATGCAAAAAACGACTGGTAAATGCTGTATCGCAGCGTCATGGATGATGTGATCATATGCTCTTTGCAGAAAAGTGGAATAAATAGCAACAATAGGACGAACATTTTGTGTAGCAAGACCTGCAGCAAAAGTAACACCATGACCTTCTGCAATACCTACGTCATAATATCTATCTTTAAATTCTTTAGCATAAGGGACTAGACCGGTTCCTTCTCGCATGGCTGCTGTAATACATACAGTATCTTTTCTGTTTCGTGCAATCTCACAAACGATGGAACCAAACACATCTTGAAAAATAGGGGCTTTAATAGGGGTAGGATTTTTATTTACTATCTCGCTCTTTATCTTACCATTAGGCTTAACTGCATGGAATTTAACAGCGTCTAAATAGTAATCATTATTTTCTGTATTGGTTGAAACCATCCCTTTGCCTTTTTTTGTAAGGATATGGAGCAAAGCGGGTGTTTTTAAGTCCTTTATTCGATCTAAAGTTGATATTAGTTCTGGTAGATTGTGACCATCTATTGGGCCAAAATATCTAAACCCAAGCTCTTCAAAGAGCATTCCGGGGACTAAAAAGGATTTTAAACTTTCTTCGACTCTACGTAAAAAATTTTGAATGGATTTTTTACCAAAAGTAATTTTACCAGCTATGTCCCAAATTTCATTCCTTATTTGATTGTAAACTGGATTTGTCACTATTTTAGTTAGATAGGTATTTAATGCACCAACATTTGGACTGATCGACATCTCATTATCATTCAAAATGACAAGCATGGGTGTTTTTAAATGTCCAGCATTGTTCATCGCTTCAAAAGCCAATCCTCCCGTCATTGAACCGTCTCCAATTACAGAAACTACTCTAAAATCTTTATTATTGTGTTTTCGAGCTTCAGCAATTCCGGTTGCTGCAGAAATAGATGTTGAAGCATGACCTGCTCCAAAAGTATCGTACTCGCTTTCACTTATCTTTAAAAAACCACTAAGACCGCCCATTCTTCGAATTGTATTGAATTTATCTAATCTTCCGGTTAGTATCTTGTGGGCATAGCCTTGATGGCCAACATCCCAAATGATTTTATCTTTAGGGGTGTTAAAAACTTTGTGTAGCGCAATCGTTAATTCAATTACACCTAATGTAGGAGCAAGATGCCCTCCTATCTCTGTAACTGTTTCAATAGTAAAATGTCTTAGCTCGTCTGCTAATTGGATTAGCTGCTCACTATCTAGTTTGCGTAAATCATCAGGTGATTTCATTTTTGGTAAAATTTTAAGCTGCATTATTTTCTTTGTGGTATTTTGTTTTATTTGAAAAAATGTGATGATGTAAAAAAGTTATTTCATTTAATTCTGGATGAAAGGTAAATCCAAAGTGTATCCCTGATTTCACAGCTACAATTTCATTTTGGTATTTACTAATGATATTTACAGAATTACCAATTTTATTAATTTTAGGAGCTCTAATAAACAATACTTCGGCTTGATGAATTTGATCTTCTATCTCAATATTGACAATATCCATAAAAGAGTTTAATTGGCGACCATAAGCATTACGATTTACCTCAATATCCAAAATACCTAAAGGTTTTATGTGTTCATTATTTTGAATAGACTTGCTCATCATAATTAAACCTGCACAAGTACCCATAATTGGCTTGTGTTGAGAAAACTTTATTATGGGTTTGTGAAAATTAACCCTTAACATTAAATCGTTCATTGTTGTTGATTCTCCACCTGGAATAATTAATCCATCAATGTTGTTTAATTGATCCGGATATCTAATTTCCATAAATGAAATATTAATTTCTTTTAATATTCTTGTATGCTTTTCATAGTCACCCTGTAATGCCAATACACCAATCATTGATATCTACCAACCTCTATCCTGCATTCTTTCTCCTTTAGGAATTTCAGACATATCTACACCTTTCATTGCGGACTTCAATCCTGTAGAAATGTCAGCCAGCTTATCAGCATCATTATAATATGTTACTGCATCTACGATTGCTTTTCCTCTTGGTACTGGGTCATCGCTCATGAAAATTCCTGATCCTACAAAAACAGTTTCAGCGCCAAGCTGCATCATTAAAGATGCATCAGCCGGTGTAGCAATGCCTCCAGCTGCAAAATTAGGAACAGGGAGTTTCCCGAGCTTAGCTACTTGTTGAACTAACGAAAATGGAGCTCCTAAATTTTTTGCAGCTGCCATTAGCTGATCCTGATCCATAACTGTTAATTTTTTGATTTCAGACTGAACTTGACGCATATGTCTAACAGCTTCAACAATATTTCCACTACCAGGTTCGCCTTTGGTTCTTATCATCACTGCTCCTTCGCCAATTCTCCTCAATGCTTCACCTAAATCCTTGCAGCCACAAACAAATGGTACTTTAAAATCATGTTTCCAGATATGATTATGTTCATCCGCTGGCGTTAAAACTTCACTTTCATCAACAAAATCAACTTCAAGAGCTTCAAGGATTTGGGCTTCTGCAAAATGTCCAATACGAACCTTAGCCATAACTGGGATTGTGACTGATTCTTGAATTTCTTTAATCATTTGAGGGTCGCTTGCCCTTGCAATTCCGCCTTCTTTTCTGATTAAAGCAGGTATCCTTTCCAAAGCCATCACTGCAACAGCTCCAGCTTGCTCTGCTTGCTTTGCTTGTTTAGCATTCATCACATCCATAATTACTCCACCTTTTAACATCTCAGCAAGGCCAACTTTTATTTCAAAAGATCCCTTCTTAGGCATAAATCTCCTCCTCTTGGACATTTCCAATTTCTTTAATTCTTTCAAGAACTTCTTCAATTATATTATCTGGGGTACTCGCTCCAGCAGATATTCCAACTACATTACAATCCTCAAGCCATTTTTCATTAATATCCAAGGCACATGTGACTTGATATGATCTCTTATTTCTTTCTTTTGACAGATCTGTTAATCGTTTTGAATTAGCACTCGTAAAAGAACCTATAACAAACATAACATCGCATTTCTCAGATAGTTCTTTTATTTGCTCTTGGTTTCTTTTTGTTGGAAAACAAATTGTATTTATAAATCGTAGATCAACAACCTTATTCATAAGAATATTAACTATTTCTTGTACATTCTCAATTGTTTGCGTGGATTGACTAACAACGCCAGCGCGCTTAGTCTTCCTAAGTCTAATCGCTTCATCAGGAGTAGCCACAATCATAGGTTCTTTAACTTGACTTGCAATTCCAACTACTTCATCATGTCCATGGTCGCCTATGATTATTATTTTTCTTCCATCTGATTCAAGCTGTTTAATCTCGTCATGAATATCTCTTACCAGGGGACATGTAGCATCCACAATATTCATATTTTTTTGCTTAGCTTCTTTCCATACATCAACATGTGTACCATGTGCACGAAGCAAAACTGGTCTACCATCAGGCACTTTATCCAATGACTCAACTACTTTAGCACCTGCTTTATCCAGATCATTTACAACATTTTCATTATGAACGATGTGACCTAGCATATATACATCACCATGCTCTTTTGCTGTATCATAAGCCATATCAACAGCATCGCGTACACCAAAACAGTAACCTGCATTTTTTGCTAATAATATTTTCATTAGTTTTTCATTTGAGTTTGTTTAGCTAATTCGTTGAATGTTATATCCAATACTTTTTGCAATACTATTTCAGGGGAACCGTTTGTCACTGCTCCAGCTGCAAATTTATGACCACCCCCACCGAGTGACTTAGCAATATTATTAATAATATAATTTCCTTTGGATCGGAAATTAACTCTGCAATTATTCAATTCGTTTTCATATATCATAATTGCAATCTCCACCCCCTCAATAGTTCTAACGAAATCAGTGAAACCATCTACATCTCGATGGGTAGCACCGCAATTTTTTAACATTTCATTTGAAATTATAAATGAAGCAATTTCACCTTCTTTATCATATTTTAAATTATCAATTACTTTGGCTAATAAAGCAACTTGCTCTTTTGATCTATTCTCATAAATTGATTGGTAGATTTTTGAATTATTAATTCCATAATCAATGCAATGCATGGCAATTTTATGGCTCTTTTGATTCGTATTATTATGCCTAAAAGATCCTGTATCAGTCATTACAGCGGTATAAATACCTTGAGCAATAGATTGATTCAAATTAATATTATTTTCAATTAAAAAATCATAAACCATCTCACCTGTAGCAGCAGCATCAATATTAATATAATTATCATTAAAGCGCTTATCGTTCAAATCAGGATGATGATCGATATTAATGGTGTAAATACTATTTTTATTTAATTCTTCCCCTAAGATTCCAAGTCGATTATAGTCTCCAACATCAAAGATTAACGCTAAATCAACATTTGATAGCCAATCAGCATGATTCTCATAATTATATGTTTCTATAATATTGCTTTGATTTAAAAAATCGAACTGATTTGGAAAATCAGAAATATGAATAATTTTGCATTCTTTGCCCAAATTATTAATATAATAATACATTGCAGATGCGCTACCTAATCCATCGCCATCAGGGTTTTGGTGGGTAGAAAGCACAATTTGATTTGCGCTAAGAATTTTTTTATTTAATTTTTTCCAGTCTAACATAATTTTTTTCAGACCTAGAATTTATGAAATTTTTATTAATTAATACTATGGAATGAAGGAATTATAGTTCCCTATCCCACAATATTTCTTCAGAGCCCCGCTCAGAGGAAATATAACGCGCAAGAACAAATAAATAGTCACTTAGTCGATTTAAATAAGGAAGCCAAATATTTTTTTCTTTTATTTTATCAATAATTTTAACACAAGATCTTTCTGCTCGACGACAAACTGACCTTGAAATATGAATACGCGAACAAAATTCATCACCGCCGGGTAATATAAACTCTTTTAAAGGTTTAAGGCTTTGATTCAATTCATCAATTTTTTCTTCAAGAAAAGCGATTCTGCTTTCATTGATTAATATTGTTCCTGAATTTGGCATTGATACCTCTCCACCTAAATTAAATAAGTCTTGCTGAATTAACTGTAAATCATCAGAAACTTGAGTTGATTTACAAGCAGATACAGCGCTACCAATATGAGAATTAAGTTCGTCAATATCACCTAAGAGGTTTATAAATGCATTGGATTTAGATACCCTATCCCCATTGCCTAGGCTAGTCTTGCCTTTATCTCCAGATTTAGTTGTTACCTTAGAAATTCTCATACTAAAAAAATAGAAAACTGACTATACCAAATAGAGGGAAAAGAATAATTAAAGAATATAGAAAAAATCCAAAAAATGATGGCATCTCTACACCAGAAGATTCTGCAATAGATTTAACCATAAAGTTTGGAGCGTTTCCAATATATGTATTTGCACCCATGAATACTGCTCCAGCAGAGATCGCCAGTAATGTTTGTGATAGATCGCCCATAAGCATATCTGCATTTCCACCAGCGGCATTAAAAAACACTAAATAGGTGGGGGCATTATCAAGAAAGCTTGACAATATTCCCGTTATCCAAAAATACATATAATTAATATGCTCAATATCATATTGTTTAACACCATCAACTATAACTTGTACGCCATCTTCCATCTTCGGGGTTTTTATTTGAACAGAATTAATAATACCTTTTAATGCACCCTTGGTACCTGCTTTAAGAATTGCAATCGCTGGAATTATCGTAATAAATATTCCAGCAAAAAGCTTTGCAACTTCTTGAATAGGAAACCACGTGTATTCATTTGCTTCTCTAATTTTAGTTGTAGTGTATTTCCAACTAGCGTAGGCTAGAAGTAGTAATAAAATATCTCTAATAATATTTTGAAGCTCTACATGTACATGATATATTGTAAACTCAATATGTGGCTTCCAGAAACCACTCAATAATACTGAACATACCACACCAAAAATTAATAATAGATTAAACGATCCTTTGATCCCAATCTTTTCCTTGCTAGATAATTGCGGCAAAGGGTCTTCTTTTTTGAATTGAATAGTATCATAGATATAAAAAATTATTAGAAGCGATATAACCATAAATAACATGGGTAAAAACATCGCCTTAGTAGTCCAAAAGAAATCGACACCTTTCAAGAAGCCTAAAAATAAGGGCGGGTCTCCTAATGGCGTTAGTGATCCTCCTATGTTTGCTACCAAAAAGATGAAAAATACTACAATATGAACTTTGTATTTTCTATCCTTATTTGCTCGTAAAAGGGGTCTAATAAGTAACATAGCTGCCCCTGTAGTTCCCATCCAGCTCGCTAAAAGAGTGCCGACAAATATGATTGCAGTATTGATGATTGGGGTTCCTACCAAAGATCCAGTTAATTGAACCCCTCCGGAAATAGTAAATAATGCTAATAATAAAATGATGAAGGGAATATATTCAAGCAATCCTACATGTAGAACCTCGTATAAAGTAATTTGCCAGCCCTGTGAGAGCATAAAAGGTAAAATAAATAATGTAGCCCAAAATGCTGATATTTTACCAAAATTATGGTGCCAAAAATCTGAAGCGACTAAAGGAAATACAGCAATTGAAAGAAGGATGCCAGCGAAAGGGATGACCCAAAGAATTGACAGATCTCCCCCTTCTAAATGGGGTGCGCCAGCTGAACCCGCAGTAAGTGTACTGATAAGTAAAATCATTAAAGTTATTAATTTCATATTATTATTTGATTTTTTGGTTAATAAATAAAATGAACTTAATTATTCTTTGACTATTCTTCCTAATTATTGATATAAAACTATATCAATTTATTGAGCTAAATTTGATTATGGAATTTATACTAACAATCATTGTAATAGGCCTAGCAATTGCTGGTATGTCGATCGGCATTGTTTTCAATAATAAACCTTTGCAGGGTTCTTGCGGTGGTGTAGTAGAAAATTGTGTTTGTCTTGATGGCGGTAATTGCGATGATCCTTCTCAAAAACCGAAATCAACAATTGATTAATTAAAAAAATGGTTTGAATCACCTTCTACTATTGTATATTTACTTTCATTCCAGATGATTGAAATGATTGAAATTTTCCACCCTCATTAATAATCCAGTAGGCCTCCGCCTCATCAATTGATTCAACCAGTTTCATTCCAAACTCTAAAGACATCACATTTAAGGCTGTAGCTAAAGCATCTGCATCCATACAATTTTCTGAAATAACTGTTACTGATGAAATATTTGAATCAATCGCATAGCCGGATCTTGGGTCTATTATATGGGAATATTTTGATGAATTGAATTTATAAAAATTTCTATAATTTCCCGAGGTTGCCATAGCTTTATTTGTTATAGGAACAATTGCAAAAATTTTTTCACCTGGCTTAAAATTTGGCTCAGGGATATCAATACCAATCTTCCATGCTTCGCCTCTATTATTCTTTCCTGCTATTCTAATTTCACCGCCAATTTCCACCATAAAATTTTTATATCCGTAAGATTTGATTAAATAAAATAATCTATCTACACCCCAACCTTTAGCAATCGCATTCACATCAAGCTGCTGCCCTTTGTATGGCTTAATTAAAGAGTTTTGGACCAGTTTTATATTCTTATAGCCAACATTTTCCTTAGTAAGTGTAATTTCTAAATCGGTTGGAGGTTCCCATGTCTCTTCATATTCCCGATCAGCTTTACCTTTTCTCCATAACAAAGTTAGGGGAAGTGATGAAATATCGAATGCTCCATTTGAAAGCTCAGACCAATGCATTGAGCGATTAATCACATGTTTAAATTGAGGTGAAATAATAATTGCGGAATTAGTAGATGCTTTATTGAAAAGCGAAATTTCACTATTAACCACATAGGTTGACATTTGATCATTTATTACTTTTAAAACTGAGTCGATCTGATTTTTGGCTTGGTTTGGTTCAATTATAACCCCTCTTTGAGGAACAAGCCTAATAATATAGGACGTTCCCATTGCAGGACCAGTAATATCTATATAATTTTTTGGATCACTACACCCAAATACAAAGAAAATAATTAAGCCATAGTTTAACCTAGATTGAAAGGATAAGAATCGTGAGTACTTTTTAACCAAAGCTATCATATGCTATCATATCCCGTTCAACACCTAAATCATAAAGCATTTTATCACAAGCATCAATCATCATTGGAGGTCCACACATATAGTATTCAATTTCTGATGGATCATCATGATCATTGAGATAGCTATCTAAGGCAACATTATGAATGAATCCAGTTGGTCCTTCCCAGTTATCTTCAGGCATGGGTTCCGATAAGCCTACAATATATTTAAAGTTTGGATATTCTTTTTCAAGTTTAATAAAATCATCGTGATAAAACATTTCTTTTGCTGACCTGGCACCATAGAAAAAAGTAATTTTACGTTTAGTTTGCTTAGTTTCAAGAAGATCAAATAAGTGGCTTCTCATGGGCGCCATGCCTGCACCCCCACCCAGATAAACCATTTCTCGATCGGTTTCTTTTGCAAAGAATTCACCAAATGGTCCAGAAATAGTGACCTTGTCACCTTTTTTTAGATTAAATATATAAGAAGATGCAATTCCTGGTGGAACCTGATCCCATAATGCTGGGGGTGGTGTAGCTATCCTTACATTTAACATAATAATATTGCCTTCAGCAGGATGATTTGCCATTGAATAGGCCCTAAAACAATCTTCATCATTATTAGCAGTTACATCCCATATTTTAAATTTATCCCAGTCTTCATGGTATTCTTTTTCTACGTTAAAATTTTTAAAATTAAGATCATGGTATTCAGGAATATCTATCTGTATATATCCACCAGCTGTAAAATTTAAGTTGTCACCTTTCGGAAGTTCTAAAACTAGCTCTTTGATAAAGGTTGCAACATTATTATTTGATCGGACAGTGCAATCCCATTTTTGAATATTAAAGATTTCATCTGGAACATGAACTTTCATGTCTTCTTTGATTTTTACTTGGCATGCTAAACGCCAGTTATCTTTAGCTTCGGTTCTATTTATGTGCCCTTTTTCAGTTGGGAGAATCTCTCCACCACCCTCATTTACCTGACACTTACATAGCGCGCAAGTTCCTCCACCACCGCATGCAGAAGGAAGAAAAATATTTTCAGTTGCTAGCGCAGAAAGAAGCGTTGAACCAGGTCGAACTTGAATAGATTTTTCATCATCTCCATTAATATTTAAATTAACATCTCCCTGTGGAAGCAGTTTGGACTCTGCGAGATTTAACATTAGTACTAGGATTAATATAACCCCGCTGAAAATTGCTACACTTAAAACTGTTGAAGCAGTAATCATAATTGAATTCCCCCAAATGACATGAATGCAATTGAAATTAAACCGGTTAATAACATTGTTATTCCTACGCCCCTTAACTTAGAAGGGACATTTGAATAACGCAATCTATAGCGTATGGATGCCATTGCAACAATCGCCAAAAACCATCCTAATCCTGACCCAAAACCGAAAACAATAGATTCCATAAGTGTATAATTACGCTCAACTAGAAATAAAGATCCACCCAATATTGAACAATTCACTGCAATTAATGGAAGAAAGATTCCTAGACTTTGGTATAATGATGGAGAAAACCTATCAATTACCATTTCTACTAATTGAACCATCGCAGCTATTACAGCAATAAACACAATCGGTTTTAAAAAACTTAAATTTATTTCAGGAAAACCAAGCCAGGTTAACGCGCCATC
>CERS01001552.1_pt1 | contig 43096 bp, 46 predicted proteins | sample 356251 | NCBI WGS metagenome assembly CERS01 (sample SAMEA2621020, study PRJEB7988) | marine metagenome | isolation source: saline water (ENVO:00002010), including
AAAGTGAATACGACATCGCCAGTATCTGAACCTGGAATCTCATTACCTAGTCCTGGGCAGCGAATTTTAGTATCGGATGCGCTCCCTGCTAAAATATTAATATCTACGGTTGTTTTTTCATTGTTAAATTTATAGTTCTTTCCGTGTCCTGCACAGTGATGACAAGGTGATTGGATCTCCTGTATCATACCCGGACCAAATACTCGTCTTTGTCTGATAATTCCACTTCCTTTACATCTAGTGCAAGTATCAGCTTCTCCAACAATGACTTTGCGATGAATGGCGATTTTCTGTTGTTTTCCGTTATACAAATCATTTAGAGTAACCTTTAACGTATAAATTGTATCTTTCCCTTTTCTCCTACGAGGCGGCCCATTACGACGTCTTCCCCCGAAGAATATATCAAATATATCAGCTCCGTCTGGTTGACCAGTATTTTCTCTTATTCCCTCCATTCCGAATCTATCATATTTACTCCTCTTATCATCATCAGATAACACTTCATAAGCTGTTTGAATTTTACGAAATTTTTCGGCATCACCACCTTTATCGGGATGATTTTTTAAAACCAACTTGTGATAGGCTTTCTTTATTTCTGCCTTTGAAGAATTCCTTTCGACATTTAATTCTTTATACAATGTATCATCATTTGAGTTTCCAGACCCAAACGGTGGCATAGCACCAAATGGCATTCCTCCAAAATTCATATTATATCTAAACAACCTTATCTTAATTTGGTTTTTCTTCATTCAATACTTTTAAAGCCTCATGATTTAAGGCTAATAATACTCTACGAGTATCAAGACTTACTGTCTGGTCTTCTATTTGTCTTCTTGCATTCTCAGCCGCAATAAAATCAGGACCATTTTCTATAATATAATTCAACCAATCATCAGGACGATTTTTTGTACCACCATCATATGGAACTACTACCTTCTTTTCCAAAAGCCAATTATTGATAGATAAATCGCCTAGCCAAACTTCCGCTAACAACCTACCATATTTATCACAAGATACATTCTCTAAATTAATATATTCTCCCAAAATTTTATCTGCCAAATATTTCCTTGATATTTGTGCTGCCTTTTTCTCATTCGCATCTCTGGTTCGCATCTCAGGACCATCTATACCATTTAACCTTACCGAAAATCTAAATATTGGTTGCGTTTTATAAGGCTTTGCTACGATTGTAATAGTATCAGCGTCGTAGCATTTAATTACCCTTCCATAGGATACTGCTGGAATAAAAGGTTCCGTATTCTCCCAGTTCGCTTCATCTAAATTTGGAAATACCTCTTTTTTCTTAAAAAAAGGTTTTTTACCACTATCACTACTTGGAGGTCTAATTGATCCAACATTTTTCTTCTTATCCTCCTTATCATTTTTACTTCCCGGAAATAGACCTAAAAATTGCTTCTTTAATCCCATATTACTTATTATATCCTTAGACTTTAATACATAAAAAATGGCGAATATTATATTATCCCCCTTTTTTACCATTGCCGTGCCGCTGCCGAAGGCGCGTAGGATACACGAGTAAACATTTCATATTTTTAAGACAATCTTCTAAATCGTAGTGTAAGGTTCGATCTTTCGCATATCAGATACATAATTGGCATATTCATTTGGAAACATCTCTGCTGATTCAATATAATTCTTTATATTACTATTCCTATCAGGTGATCTAATTAGATGAAACAAATCTTGCAAAGGAATGTAATATTTATCATCTAAATCACAATATTCTTTTAGAATATCATGTTGTTTTGTATCAACCATCTTTCTTCTATCAATATTCAAAAATTTCCATGCTGGACCTAAATATCTATTACCTGAAGACATTTTTAACTTCTTTATCTATTTGTATTTAATATTAAAAACATACTTCATTTTTATACTATTCGTTTTTGTCTTATCAATAATCCAATAAAATCAGGGCAAATACCGGTATCTTTTACTCGAATCAGCTTTCCGGTTGACCTTTCCCAACGACTTATCGCATTCTTTACAGAAAATATCAAAGTATGACTAAACTTCTTCGCAATTCTTTCTTTATATTTGTAAACTTTATTTACCGATTCTATCCAATCCAAATCAGATGCTTCTATTTTTTTATAGTTATCCTTTTCGTGTTCCCATTGATAGCTTAAAAAACAGCGCGAAGGTGTTACGTGTCCCGGATACCATAATTCACAAAACCATTGGCTATTGGGAGATGTACCTACTATCATACCAAACTTATTTACATTACTTTTATGACGAACAAAATATTTAAAATTTCGCTTTAAATATTTGAATTTGTTTTCATAATCTTTTTGTGAATATATTGGCTTTGCACTAATTGTTATGTCATAACTTCTATCTGTTTCCTCAAATCTTTCATACACTATGTTATAGTTCTTTTTGTTTTTGTTTCCCAAAATATGCTTTGATATATCCTCAACCGAACCTTTATCCGAATTCTTATTCATTGATGTATGAAAACGAAGAATTGGAAATATTATTTTTTGAACATCTATTGGAAATTCTAACATTTTATTCAAAAAATACTGAATACCTCCACTTTTTATATGACTATGTGCTCCGTTTTTAAAACTATTATTTAGGTTACTTACACTTAATTTATCTATATCATTTCTTGGTATTAGCCACGGAATTATTTCATGTATTAAGTGAGTCGGCAACCGTCCAAATGTTTCTGTACATTCTGGTCTTAATTTACATAACAAGATTGTTTCTACCGTATTTCTTACATATTTGCTATGATCTTTATTATTATTTGGCGACCATTCTTCTATTCTTTTAAACCAAGACTTAGTTTTTAAGATATATTCTGGCAATACTTGCCAAATACTTTTAAGCATCACTGTTAAAGAAATATTCGATAATCTATAACTAACCCCTTTTGATATATCATTCCATATCCGAGTCCATTCGTTAGAAGACCATCTCAAAAATGGAGGTTCTTCTTCTATTACATCAAGAGATGTAATCAAATCTTTTATACCTACGATGTAATTATTTAGATTCGATAATATCTTTGTAAAATATGTTATTGCCCTTACTTCATTGCTTAAAATATGGTCATTTCCATATAATCCAAGCATTATCTTTGTCAAACTAAATCTATCTGATATACAAGACTTATTACGAAAATACCAATGCCTTCCAATTTCTACATTCAATTCCAGCATAAAGAAACGATAAGATTTCGTATTTATATTAGAACAACCTTCAAAATTCAAATTATTTAATATTGAAGCTCTTCTATCTCCTTTCGTTAATGCACCCAATCTTTCTAACTTCGATGTTAATCCATAAAAAAAACGTATCTCACTTGGTATATTCGTTACTATTATAGTATATTTCGGAGGATAGTCCGAATTCGTTCTATTTGTTCTACCAAATTGCTGAACTAATAATTCCGCAGAACGCGGAGGTTCTAATATTATGTGATGTCTCTTCCTACAATGCTCTAAATCTTTCTTATTACCGTGTAGAGATATTCCAGCACTTCCACTTTTTGTTATTATTGCTATCTTCTTTTTATCATTTTGAAATTGGAATAATTCAGACTTTAATGATGGAACCTTTTCCATCACTATATTCCCGCCAATACCTCTTATTGGTCTCCTTGATCTACCAGAAATCTCTGCTACGTTTTCTTGTCCAAATTTATCTATCAAAATATCTATCGGATTCGATTTAAACAATATATCCGATGTATCACATCCGTTTCTAATAAACAAATCCAATATACAAGAATGTAAATCACTACCTTCATTCCTTTTGTAACAAGCCTCACCAGTTGTTTGTAAACCAATCACAACTGATTCGCCTCTTTCTAAAGATAACTCTATCTCTTTTATCGCAGTATTTATCTTAAAACTTGTTATTAAATGCTGATAAAAATTTAAATTATCTATCCCAGTCATTGTTTCAACTATACTATTTTCAGCTTCCATCTTCGCTGTCTTCCAACGGTTTGTTATCTTATCATAATACTCTATCTCTTCTTTTGTTAAATTATGAGATCTTACATACATCAATATTCCGTCAAAACCTAATTGACGACTAATTAATTTACCTGAATGTTTTAATTGTAATGCCGCCATCTCCATAGCACTTGATCCATAACTTTCTAATAATTTTACAAATGAATAATGATCCCCAGACCATAAACCTAATCGTGTCATATAATGCATTTGTCTTATATCACTCGCTGCAGTTGCTGTACTATATACTACTTTTGGATTATAGACTTTCTCTTGTAATTCTACTACCATCTTTCCACATTTAGAATTACTATTCTTAGCAGAATGAGCTTCATCAAATATTAAAATCGTATTTATACTATTTTCCAACCAATTTAATACAATATCATACGTCTCATCTCTAATCATTGAACCATATGTAGTAAAATATACTCCATTCTTCCCATTTTTTAAATCTTTTAACTTTAACCATTCTGGACATTCGTTTCCAATATTCTTCACTATTTCTAATTCATTTCTAGCATCTACTTCTAAATTCTTATTCAAACTTACCCAAATACCTCGATAATCTTCTTTTTCTATCATATATAACTCACTAAATATACCAGCTATTGTACGACTTTTTCCTACTCCAGTACCATCACCTAAAAAAAATCCTCTACTATTATTGTCTATAGAATTCCAATCATACATTGTGTTTACAGCATATGCGACCGCTTCTATTTGTACATCCGATATTCCCTCTCTTAGATCAAAACGATTTGGTTTTAAATTCAAAGAAAATTCTAATTTTGGTAGATCTATTGATGACATATGCTCACTCTCATATACTTTACTCGGATGGTTTTTAGTATCTTTATGTATATAACTCCCCACCCACCCCTTGTATATTTTATCATCATCCATACTAACTATTATTCATATAACCTTATTTTATCACTTTTACACCTTCTAACCCTTAAAAACGATATAAACATATATTTAGAATAAAAATGAATCAACTTTCAAGTTGTATATAAAATCTCTGAAAATGTCAAAATTTGAATCCACTGAAATTGATAACTACCTTTCTTTGTTTAATCAAGAACTTGATAGTGACAATAATGATACAATAACAAATGATAAAAATTCATCCGTTATTATATGCGAAGAATGTGATATACCCACAATTACACATGGACTTGATATATGGGAATGCCCTAAATGTGGTTCTATCGTCGAACAGTTGATAGATAATACTGCTGAATGGAGAACATACCCTGACGGAACAAAAAGCGACTCAATTCGTTGTAGCGCAATTATTAATAATTTATTACCACAATCATCTAAAGGTACTATTATACTATCAAATCCAACCTCAAACTATCAAATGCGTAGAACACAAAAAGTTCATTCTTGGTCGGCTATGACATATAAAGAAAGATGTCTTAATAGCATCTTCCAAGATATCTCACTACGTTCTCTTAATGGTTGTATACTTGGTAATGTCACAAAACTTGCACACGAATATTACAAAATTGTTTCTGAATTATACGTCGCACGTGGTATTATGAGAAAAGGACTTATTGCAGCATGTCTATTTATGGCATGTAAAAAACAAGGTGTTCCAAGAACCAGTCAAGAAATCGCTGAAATATTTCAAATCAATGATAAATGGGTTACAAGAGGTAACAAAAAATTTACTGAATTATGGCAACGTGCTGGTAAAGAACATATCTCTTATAAGGGTGACTGTCAATCTATGGACTATTTGGCTAGATTCTGCTCTAAATTACATAAAGACTCGTCTGAATTGCTAAAAAAATCTAGATATATTAGTTCTCTTTGTAAAGAACATGCTATTCTTAGTCAAAACACACCTGTATCAATTGCAGCCGCTTCAATATATATGGCTACTACACTTTTAGATATGGAAACCGAAATTCCACGAGCAGATATCGCAAAAGTTGCTAAAACTTCACAAGTAACTATTGGCAAATGCTATAAAGAACTCCTAAAACATCCCAAAATTTTTGAATTATGATAATATATTATCATTATAATAGTAATGAGCTCTAATAGGCTAATATATGATACATGTGCATATGAGACCGAAATGGGAGAAGGCGCAAATCAATTAACATACACTCTTGATCCTACTAAATTTTATCAAGAAAAACCTTGCCGAATGGAACTTGGTGTTGTTGGAGGAAACAATGTCTCTCTTGTTAAAGGTAATCTTGTAGATCTTGAAACTGATCTTAGAGGACTTACCCGATTCAATACACGTTGCCCAGAATTAAAAAATACATGGATTCCTAATCCTGATGGTAAAATACAAATTCCAGGTAATGAACTTAAAGGTCCTGTATCAATTGATACAAATAAATCACACCTTCCACCATGCCAAATGATTCGTTATGAACCTGTCAATTTACCTCCTTCACCCAATATGCCTTCTTGTTTACCTCCATGGCAACAAATGCAATATAAAAAGTAACTTTTTCTTTTTATACTCAAAAAAAAATATCCAATTCGAATATGAGCTTCAATCGTTTGAACTTTGACATGTGTCAATACAAGCAAACTATATATGAATCAACTGGACCCGGAAATTATATGCTTGGTACTCCTCCCAATGATTGCAATTATTGTTATCCCGAACCACCTACAATTCGTCTTCAAAAAGCCGGAGACAGTATTAATAGAAAGGTTCCATTGGTTGATACCGAATCGGAATTAAGAGCTCTCGATAGACCTGCCTCTAAATGTACTGCCGAATCTCTTTACAAGGGAGAACCCCCTAAAAAAACTACTACAGTTAAACCTGCGCCCAATGACTGTAGTTGTTCTATTGAAGAATCTTTCCAAAATCCTTCAACAATACCTTCTACTAATTCAGAACCCGGATTAACTCATTGGAAAGATTGTTTCCCACATACTGTTGAATCAAGACACTCTGATCCTGCATCCAATCTTAGAGGTACTGGATTCGATAGATGGGAATATTTATGTCAAAACCCTCAAGACAATGTTTTGATCCCTTTTGATAATAATGTTTCTAACAGAATCGTTGTTAAAGACAATCATCGTCCATTAGTACCAACACCCGTCGATGGCAAACTTGGATTACCTCCTGATCTTGGTGATCCATTGTGTGTCAAAACATCTCCTGTTTGTTCTAATCCAACTAAATAAATGCGTATTAAATCTATCTTTTTAACTTCATATTATTTCTATGGAAAAAGAAGACATAGCTGAATTGTTTATAATCCGTAAAAAATTCAGAGATGAACACATTAGCAAAGATGTATTAAAAAATACACACTCCAATTTTGCTACTAATTTCGAACATTCATTTGATATGATATGTAGTCACGATTGTGATGATAATATGCTTAATAAACTTCTTAATGCACATATGTTAGTTAGAAATGGCTCTATGACACAACATGACGCTTCTGTTGCTGTAGGTCAAGTTTTAGTCGATACATATGTTAAACCCAATATTGATCCACCTAATCAATCTTCTTAATTTACTTAAAAGATGGTTTATCAGGTACTAAATTATTGTTTACCGTATTTGGAGGTAATGCTTTCGCAGTTGTTCCAGAATTAGACGTTCTGTTCTTATTCATTGGCGCTCCAAAATATTCCGCAGGCATACCACCCCTTTTCTTACCACCTAATTTCAAAAATTTACGGTTTTTACCCAGATTCTTTCTCAAAGTCTTCTTCAAATTTCTTGTACTTGATCTCAACTTCTTTACACCCTTACCTAAACCTCTGCCAACACCCTTACCTAAACCTTTCCCAACACGTAATGTTTTCTTTACTGCTTTCTTAATCATAGTTACAATATCCAAATATAAAAAAATAATCGTTGGATTTATGGAAGGTGTACTTGAAACAGCATTATTATTTGCAGTCATCGCACTATGTTTCGGATATATTGCGCTATTTATTGCAGAGACCAACACAAAAATACAACCAAAATCTAAACCAAAAGAAACATTCGTTACAGAAGATACCAACTTAAACAAATACGTCACGATGGATATTCTTCAAGAAGATTTTATGGCTACAGATAGAAAATCCAGAATTGTTATTGAATTATACACTTCTGTTGTCCCAAAAACTGTTGAAAATTTTTATCAACTATGTAAAAATAATTCATATGCAGGAGTTCCTTTTCACCGTGTTATTAACAACTTTATGATACAGGGGGGCGATATTACTAAAAAGGATGGTACAGGTGGCACATCAATATATGGCGGTGAACCCTTCAATGATGAAAATTTCACTTTAAAACATGATTCAGAAGGACTTTTATCAATGGCTAATTCAGGACCGAATACTAACCTGTCCCAATTCTTTATTACTTTAGCTCCTGCACCACATCTTGATGGTAAACATGTCGTTTTTGGTAAAGTTATTAAAGGTTTCGAACATATTCAGAATATCGGCTCATCACCGGTTGATTTTAATGATAAACCTGTACAAAATATTAGTATCGTATACACAGAAACTGGAAATAACCCAGATGAAGATGAAGAAACACCAGACATTCTTGCCACAGATGTTTCTATGAATATCCCTAATCCACAGAGAAACGTGCAACCACAAGTCAAAGAAAACCCATTTAACAATGGTCTCTCTTCAAACTCTATTAATTTATCAACACAATCATCATTTCCTAATACAGAACAAACTACCTCTTTTCCTACTGGCATAACTTCATTTCAAGATTCTAATACCCAATTCCCTGAAGGTATCTCCACATTTACAGATAATACCTTTGAAATTACACAATGGTAGCTTCAAATATTCTTTTTGTTATAACAAAACACTTTTTATATAGACTTTATATAATGAAATCAAAAACTAAGAAGACTGTACTTAAAGCTAAAAAAGTGCCAAAAAAGCCTTCAAAAAAATTTACAAAGAAAAAATTTCTTAAAAAACGTTCGAAACATACAAAAAAGGGTGGTATGAAAAGAACCAGATCCGCAGAAGATACTCAAGATAATATCACTGCTAAAAAATCCAAAACTAATAAAGATGCCGAGGCACTACAAGACGCTCTTGAAAAGGAAGACGCTCCCGAAATAACAAAGGAAAGAGGACTCGAGCGCATCAAAGAACTCGGTGCTTTCGGGGAAGATCCTTTCGAAGAAAAAGGTGATGAAGAACCTGAGGAAAAACCAGACAAAGAAGATAAAAACGCAACAGACAAAGCCGCAGACGCTGAAGCCGCACAAAAAGCCGCAGACGAAGCAGACGCTGAAGCCACAAAAAAAATTGAAGACGCTGAAGCCGCACAAAAAGCAGCAGACAAGGCTGCAGAAGATTTTAAGTCCGGTAAGTTCGACGTCACATACGGAGTCTCAAAAACAGCCAAAGAAAAAGCAGAAACTGCACAAAAAGAAGCAGACAAAGCTATATCAGAAAAAGAAGAAGCCGCACAAAAAGCAGAAGAAGCACAAAAAGCCGCAGACGCTGAAGCCGCACAAAAAGCAGCACAAGCTGCAGACAAAGCTGCCGCACAAAATGCAGCACAAGCTGCAGACAAAGCTGCCGCACAAAACGCAGCACAAGCTGCAGACAAAGCTGCCGCACAAAAAGCAGCAGATGAAGCAGCCGCACAAAAACCTGAATCCGCAATTGTTATTAAAGAGGAGTCTCTTGATACAGCTATTAAAACAGATTCAGATACTAAAGCCGATGAAGAAAAAGCTAAGGACAATCTAAGCGGTAATAAAAAGGCACAATGGATTTGTACTTTCAAAAACACCTAAATACGTGCTGGAACATTTGGAACATCTAATTCCCTACGACTCATCATATCTTCCATCTCTTTATTCAAAATATCCGCTTTTTCGCTGAGTTGAATACTACCATATCCACTTGTTGAATTAACTGAATTCGTTATCGGATTTCCATATTGTACAGGCATAGATGGATTTGATGGTGCACCTCCTGGAGTCATTCCAGATGGTAATGTATCCCCACTAGTTCCATTTAAAGTTTCAAAATTGTGTACCATAGACATACCACCATCTCCTTGAGCAGATGTATCCACACCCAAAAATGAATACGAATCAGAAAACGCATTCATTTCATTATTATGCCATCCATTTGGACCTATTGATTCATTTTGATCTTTTTTCTCAACTATTGGTTTATTCCTATCCATGTAATTCTCTCTATTTTGAGTAGGGGATTCTTCCTTATTATTTATAATTGGCTGCATTTTCAACCATCCGGTAATTTGATTACCAACAAATATTTGATTCGTTTCTCCAACTACAAGAGATGGTACACTATTTATATAGTTTGGTAACTTCTCACGAACTTGAGATGAATCTATACATACATAACGTATCTCATTGCTTACTGGAGACCGTTTAATCTCTTTAACTATTTGTTTACAATGTTGACAAAAGTTGCTATAAAATAATAAAGATATTGTCATTTCTTATCTTCTATTACAAATATATTTCTTAAAAAAAATACACATCTCTAAACTATAAGATAATATGGCGTTTCTTCTATATTGTGCTTTTTCAGTAAATTTCTCAGAACTTTCAATATCATGCTCAATTCCATATCATCAATATACATGTACAAATATTCTATCTCTATATTTATCTGTTTTGTAAATACCTTAACCACATCACCTAATACAATCGGTTTTACAAATTCTTCATTCAACTTAAACTCTTCCTTATTTTTCAATTCTGAAAAAGTATTTGATTCTCCATTTTTCAATTCTGAAAACGTTCTTGATACTCCATACCAATCTTTCATATAAATCCAAAATAATTGCTCACTTTCTGACAAATTTGTTATATCTTTTCTAAATTTTGGTATATTATAATCCCGTGTACCGTTCTCGAAATACAATCTACCAGGATTTGATAATATGTGTGTTTCGGATAATCCAAAATCTATTATTCTCCAACTATATATATCTTTTGGTATATTCTTTGTATTAACTATATTTGATGGTTTTATATCATTATGAACAATAAAACTTGTGTGTAATTGCATGACTTGCCTACATATATCTCTCTCTAATATATGACTTTCTTTTATTATCTCACTATATTTATGCTTATTCAGACTTAATCCATATTTCGGTAAAAATATCATACATCCATCTAATGATGCTAAAGAATATATATTTACCGGATACAAAATATGCGAAAAGTATAGTTCGTTCTTATAAATATTATTTGGAGCAAAAATTACCTTTATTATCCCTCCTCTATAGCACATCACCAAAACTCGAGATGAAGATTTTATTATAGAGACTTCATTAAAATCAATACTATCTATTATTGACAACTTTTTTGTTAAATTTTTGTAAATATCTAATTGCTCTTCCTTAAGAATATTGCGCAATTTACTATAGTGAGGATATTGTGGTGCTTTCATAAATAGATGTAAATTTTTCTGGCATATCGAAATTTAAATGTTAATGCGTTTATATTAACCAAAATTTATTAATGCCTCAATTCATGCAAAAATATTCAGAACATATACTTCATTCACTCAATTCTCCATACAATATACACATTCTTAACTTAGTTAATTCTATTTCATCAGTTGATGTTTCTAACTTAAACCAATTCGAAATTAATCTTAATAATACTTTCAAAGATATTGCTAAAACTTTAAAAGATATCCATCTTGATGATCATCTTTTAGAATCACCTCCCTTTTTGTTAATTACTACTACCATTCAAAATTATTTAGATCAAACTCTTAACTCTGATACAATTGAAAAACTTCCAAATAATTTAACCATTATTGTTTGCTCATTTAAAAAAGTTGTTTCAACATTTATCAACATTAATAAAAATAAAGATGGTACACAAGTTTTCAATTATGCACTTGAGTTATTAGAGGACGCAATGGAAAAAGCTGAACAAGACAACGTCAAACATCTATTCTTTGATGTCATTAATGATAATGATAAGGCAGACAAATTATGGAATATATTCATAGACTTTTCTGCCAGTATGTATGGATTATTAGCCTCTATTCCTTCTACATCTAAATGGAATGATATTATTGCCGATAAAGACATCTTATTAAAATTAATTGATAGCTATTTAGATAATATCCCAGAAGAATAGTTATGTCATAAAGAAACTTACCCTCATCACACCAGCAAATATTACATTGTCCGAGATCCTTGAACAATCCTTTCTGCCAATAAATTTTTATGAAGTTCATTCAGTTTTTTTTCATACTTCTCTTCTTCCGTTAGAGTCTCTTTATCTACAGTCTCTTTACTATTATTTTCCGATCTTATATCACTATCTGGACTTCCTATTAATATATTACTTAGACCTATTCTAGATGTATTACCATATGTATTATGAAACTGAAATTCTATTTCTCCTTTATCATTTGCAATGGCAGAACCATCTATATTTGTTGACCCAAACTTAGTTACATGAATTACCTCCATTTTATCACTTACTTTATAATTATACGGTTTATTCATTAACTTCAGAAGCGCGTGCAGGTCTCGACCATGAAGGCGGTCCTTAACATGTATTATTATTCTATAATCATACTTTTTTCCACTTTCTAATCCTACTATCTTTGCAGTTGCCATTCCGGGACTATTTCTTGTATAACCATATACCCTAATATCCTCATTTGTCCATCCTTTCAATACAACTTTGAAGGGATAAGCGGTATCATATCCATTACTTGTTTCTCTTAAATAGCCATGGCTGCTATCGCGGCCGCGCGCGCTCTGCATACCCATCTCGCGGTACGTTTTATTATTAAATCCCATAAACGGTTTCCCCTCCATTTCCTTAATCAAAGTTGAAATTTTTGGAATTGGTCCACACCATTTTGTTACCATTTGTATGTTTACATCTGGACTCTCACATACCGATTTTGAAGATCTGGTGGTCAAAGACTTGTGGTTCGACGCGCCGCTCCCCCTAGATAATGTTATACATGACTCCGGTACTCTACATAAATATTTCTCATCACCTGGCCAACCTGCATTTACTGCCCACATAGGCACACCATTCTCATCTTTCGGTTCTTCTGTTGTTGTAGGAGCTACTGTTGTTGTAGGAGCTACTGTTGTTGTAGGAGCTTCTGTTGTTGTAGGAGCTACTGTTGTAGGAGCTACTGTTGTAGGAGCTACTGTTGTTGTAGGAGCTTCTGTTGTTGTAGGACATGTTTCACATTCCGGACAATTAGGATTACTCGGACAACTCACACGACATTCTGGACACTTTCCTGATTTTTTTATAATCTTCTTTTCACCTTTCTCTATGTTATTTAACATTATTGCGTAATATGTTCCACCATATATTGTTAAACATATCATTAAAATCATAATTATGACTAATATGGTAATCATTAATTATTAATGAGATTATAATCTATTTGGTAATCTATCTTTTATAATATAACTCTAAATTATCATTTATAGATATGTTACAAGAAGAGTCCAGTTTCTCTGATTACCAACTCATTATGGAATTAATGAATGATTCTAATTTTCGTACTCTATTCGACAGACAATTTGACGATTTCTCTAATATCAAATCTATATTAGTCATAATGAAAACATATGCTTATCTCGAAAAATTATATATAACCCAATATGGGCAGAAACCGTCAAAAGAGTTTATGGGCAAAGGTATACAAAATTTAATGAGAAATCAAAATACTCGATCATTTTTAGTCGAAAGTACCAGACAGTTTATGAATGATAAAGACACTTTTGATAATATACTCCATACAACTATAACAGATCTTCAATTATTAACTGATAGTTCAAATCCGTAACAAAAATAATAAGTGATTTTAATGGATACAGTTATCAAACATTTTTACAAAAAACGCGACTCATACGCTAAAGAAAATCATATTAATATTGAAAATAAACGCAAGATGTACATAACTGAGATGGACAATACACGTAGAATGCTTGCTTTAACGATCAGTTTACTTGTACAATTGAAGTTCCAATTAGAATCAGAAAAGCCTAATACAAACAATATAAAAACTTGGAATTATATTAAAGACCTTGTCACGCGAATATCATCAAGAGTAAACAAATCATTTTATTGTGTATATCGCTCCCCATCAAGATGTAGTGTTAATATAGATCTTGTTAAAATTATATCAAACACTCCTGTTATATCAAATATTAAAATTGGTAATTGTTACGACCAATTTATTGTTGATAACAAAACACTATATGGTAAAGTTAATTCTGAAAATATCGATTTACATATTTATGAAGACACAATTATTCAAATACCCAAAAATTTGATACAATTACCAGAAGATACTATATCGATTGAATATGTTGATGTATTTTCAAGCAGATCTTCACGTATGTATAAGTATAAGGGTATTGATTATGGTTATCTAATTAGATTACAAAAAATTCTTGATCTTAACATGTCTATAGAAAATATCAATACAGCAATATCAATCGGAAAGCTTCTCATTTCACAGTAAACAATTTAATCTGTTAAAAAAATAAATTAGATTTGTAATGAAGGTTGAATATGCCGAAATTGCTCTTGTATTTTTAGTTCCACTTTTTGCAGCAACAATATATAATAACTTCCAAAGAAAGAAAGTTCGAGCAAATATGCGAGTAGTCTATTATAAGTTCTTTGTTTTCTGTGCTATTCTATTCTTAGCTTCTCAGATATCAATACAAATCAAACAAAATGATCCTTTAGAACCAGTAATCCGTGTTTTTGGAAATATCTTTATGGCGTTGTTGGTTTGGGAATTCTTTCTTATTCCTAATAAAGATACTCATCCAGATGATATAGCTATTATTCATACATCTATATTATGGCTTGTTGGATTCCTATTTGTCTCATTATGTTGCTTTAATCATTACCCAAATATATCTAATTCAGAAAAAGGATGGCACTTACACCCTATATTTGAAATTCACACTATTTCTAAAAAAATATACACAGAATGTGCAATGCCAGCTGATAATTCTGAAAACTTATCTATTTGTAATTTATTTTCATATGTCAATAAACAACCTCCTGATTGGCCTGTACAAGAAGTCGGACAAAATGTAACCGTATAAATTATATATTGTCTTAAATCAATGGTATTAAATCAAATCGACTGTCCAAGAAAAGGTAGTAAATATGGTGTTAATGTATTAGTCAACAAATGGATGCCAGAAATGGAAAAATATGCTGTCGATTATGTCGGACTTGGAGGACTTACTGGTACCACCAGTAAAAAAGAAGCTAAAAAAGCTACTATTGGTAGAAATGAATTTGTTAAACTCTCAGGTACTTGCGGTCTCTTAAGTGATACCGAATGTATTGGTAAAGATCGATACATGTATTTTAGAAGCTATCCTATGGGATACACACCAACATGTATTAAGAAAAATGGAGAATATATCACAAATGGTAAAAATCCAATTATTGGAGGTACAGGATTATTGGGTGGTGTACAAGAAGACTTATATACCCTTAATTTATCCGATTATGCGAATGCTATTGTCAAAAAAGGACCTTTCGCATCATCGGATTGTATGAAAGCAAGACTACCTGTTGGTGATGGACTACTTCTTGATGGTAGAAAATTTGATAATAAAGAGGATGTTCAACTTAATGGTCGGGGATGGTATGTAGAAGAACAATGTGTTCCAAGACAACCAACACATGACAAAAACTATGGCGGAGAAATCTTTAAAATCCCATTTTCAGAAAGCAGGTGTAGAGAAGAATTTACACAAAACTCTCAAACAAAATCTATCCCTTATTCCACATATTTACTTCTTTTCATTGCATTACTTATTCTTACCACTATCTGTATTAAGAAACCTCACTCTTAGATACCATTAGTTCTGCTCCCCTTTTATCTAAAGCCAATTCAATCTTATCATCACAACATTTTATATTATCATTTTCTTCCTTTTCGTACTTATGAATATTTACATTATCTGATATACGAACACTCTTCTTATTTTGAAGAGTCCAAAATAGTGTTGGTATCAAATTATTACTAACTAAATTCTCAAAACCTCGCATTAAATCCATCTTCTTTGTTGTAAAATCGATTTGAAGCTTTAATATATCCTTTGCTGATTCAATATTCAAACACGGACACATTAATACTGGTGTACTCTCATAATACAGACCTTTCATTACCTCAAATGTTCCTGTCTCCTCATTCAAATATATCATCGTTGAATCATATCTATCTTCCGCTTTCCTTCGAGTTGGATGTTTCTGATATGACTTATCATAAATTGCTATATACATCAAAGATGAATTCCAAAAACCACACAAATCATGATATTTCCATCCTAAACTTTTTTTTAAGCTTACTAAATCACTATAAGTCTCATGTGTTAATATATATTGCCATAATCTCTCTAAAACAAAACCTTCATTTCCACCTTGATTATTCGAAGATAATAACATTTCTAACAGATTTTCGTAAGAATTCTTTCCATTTCTTCTTATTGAACTACCTCTTACATAAAATATAGCACTCCAACAATACGGTATTATATTATTTGGCTGAGGAAAACCATTCGCACCACACATATAATGTAAATAATTTCCATATGGTATTGGTGTCTTGTATTTCAATGAATTTACCTTCTCATCGTGTGCAAAATCATGAAATTCATGCGTTTCAACCGTTTGTTGAGTATTTGAATCTATATAGTATTGAATTATCCTATTCTTCTCTATATAAAAACGATGGTCAGAATCTATATTTGGAGGTATCATCTCATTATATCTCCAAGTTAACGTTTGAAACTCTTTGTCTACATAGTGACGTACTATATCATACTTCATCAAATTTAGAAAATCTGGACTATGGTCGAATGGATCACCCTGTACAAACCATATCTTATCAGGAAAATTATCATAATTCTCTATTATATAATCCAAATATGTACCACCCTCTCTTCCTATATTTTCCTTTTTAACTATTTCTATTTTTTTTAAGGATTCCTTAGAAAATGATATATTATCAGAACCCTTATTAAATATTATAACTCTCTCTATCCACATCTCCCTCTCTACAAGCTTGTTTAACCACTCTAAATCTTCTTTAAATCTTGCGACAATTATACAATTGTTTTCTAACAGTCCTCCTTTCATATCAAAATATAAATTATATCTTTTTTTAAGACATATTGACATTCCGCATCTGTTTGTGTACATTTAAACATTAATCCTCTACGCTATTCACCAGAAAATTATGATGGGCTTTTAAATCTTCAATCTTTTTTTTGAGTATTTCATTTTGGCTCTTATAGTTACGCAAGTTTCCTTCGAGTCTCAGGATCGTCATCTCAGAAGACTCTAACTCTCTTTTTAATCTATCCCTTCTACGTTTTATAGGATCACACGGATTCTTAAAATTCTCCTTGTTTGAAGTACTTGGTAATATTGTAAATCTTGAATCAACGTTCCTATTAATATTAGGAGATTCAGATTTTCTTACATTTACAAAATCTTCTTTTGTTCTTTCATATTTCTTCTTCTCGCTACATATATAGATTAAAGCCATTATTAGTAATGCGAATAATGCTATCTGATCTATCATTAATATAACTCATCTTTTTTTACATCTCTAAACGATTATGATGAGTACTCTTAAAATGAGATTCTATATCTTCATCCCGTTGTCTTAACCTATACATTCTATATTCTTCATCCTCTTTCTGCTTCTGTCTCAATTCAGCATACCTTCTTTTATCTTCATCTGTCATTTTTTGTGGCATTGACCCCCTATTATTTTTTACTCTCGCAAAACTTCTTGATACATCCTCCTCATTTACTGTTGAATCTTCATACGTTAAATGCGGTGCTTCTAATGCACGCCTAACATCTGTATATTTTGTCCCAGATGGTGTCTCCCCACTATAGTCATTTACCTCTCCCTCACCTAATAATGCCGCATTTGAATTTAAAGCTAATTCCTCTGGTATATCCGGACACTTCATTAATTGATACCTACTTACATCCATATTATTCGTATGAGCTCTTTTATTCTCTTCATAAGCACTATGAAAATTACTTTCAGATGGTCTTTCCGGTTGTTTTATAGTTGACTCCGATTTTAACCAATCTCCATATCCTCTCTCTTCATCCTTAAATGCATTATTTGTATAATACTCATTAAATACTGATGCATCAAATTTTGAATCAAACAAACTATCTGGAGGTGGTACAGCTATATTCTCTCGTATAGAACTTCTCTCTCCTACATTTATATTTGTCATACCACTAGGTATTGATTGTTTCAAATGATTATAACATGTCGTCAACATTTGAAACGCCGTTCCATCACCATTTTGTCTGTCTGGATGTAATGTAACAGCTAATTGCTTATACTTTTTATGTAAAAAATCCGCATTGTATCCTCCTGAAGGAGGCTTTCCAAATAACTGAGCTGACATTATATCCAAATTCGCAGAAGGATCATTACGACTATTTGTCTTATCTTGATACCTTTGTTGCATCTCTTCAGTTGTTGCTCTCTCTGTAAAATTTGGTATCATTCGAGGCATATATGGAGCTTTCACAGTACTATCATTTACAAAATCCATATCCCTTGAATATCTTGGCTCCACACTATGATTCTTTCTTCGTGCAGAATATTCCCCTGTACGACGTATGTCTGATTGCTGTTGTGTTTGTTGATATGATACTCCTTTCTCGGCAATCCATTTCTTTATAAATAGATGTACCGACTCTTTTGGTAAACGCTCTAATATTCGTTTTATTTGTGACTCACTTAAACCAAGAGATGCCAATTGATTTACCTCCATAATAATTCATGTCTTACTATTTTTATTCAATATTTTACGCAATATCAAAATACTTCTTACTAAATATTATATCACCTTTTCCTATATCTACCAATTCTTGCTGAAATAAAGTTATCCCGGTTTTTGTTAAATCTAAACTCTCTATCAAAGTATCAAACCCATTATCTAAGAATATTACTGCCAAATTAGATAATTCTTTAACTAAATCGTCAAATCTTTTTATTCCTTCTAAATTTGTATCAGACATTTATTTATAACTTAACATACATATTTTATCAATAAAATCATACGCATTATTCTAAATATATCACTTTATAGCCCCCTTACAATAAAATGTTAGATTTCACAAAACTCACTACACCTAATATGAGCAAAACTGTTCAAATACTACTTTCTATTGCCGATAATGCAGGTCTTAAATCTATGGACGAATGGGAAGAATTCATTATCTTTAATAAAACACACTTTCTTAACCAACTTACATATGATATTTTTCAAGTACTGACTGATGGATATGGTACTAATCTTTATAAGTGGGAACTCGCTAAGTCTTTAAATATTGATGACTCCGATACTAATAACAGACTATTCTCAATCATCAATACAGGATCTAAAACCATCTCATACGAAGAATTCCACGATTTTTGTGCACTTGGACAAAAACATCATATTATTTCACTTCTAAAAGAACTTAAAATACATGATAAAATGTATAAAGAATTTTCTAATGAATCTAATATGGGTCTAACTATACCTCCTAATCCTACTGTTGAAAATAAAGATGATTGTTCATCTGATATATCGCCACCAAGTATCCCTAGAGATGATGAATCTACTGAACTTGATTACAAAGGCTATAATCCCGCAGAAAATCCAAATATACTAACTAAAATTCGTAATTGGTGTAACAAAATATTTGATCTTTTCTTCAATAAATGTACCAGTTAGTTAAAAAAATGAAATGCATCATCATAGGTATTTAACAAATCAAGAATATTATTAAATATGTCTCAAGAAGCTTTTCAAATTTACGACTGGGAAACATACGATGAAGAGGTTGATAATGATGATTCAGATTCTAACAACGAATTTGATTCCGATGATGATACTCCAAAGATTTCTCAAAACTTTGTTACATATATTTATGCTCTTACTAAAACTGGACAAAATGTTAGTATCAAAGTTACTGGATTCACACCTTACTTTTATATTGAACTCCCCCATAATTGGAAACAATCATGGACATCAATATTTGCGGAAGAAATCAAAGAATCTTTGCCCAAAAATATGAGAGGTGAATTTATTGAAGAGTATTCTACCAAAGCACTCAGAAAAAGATTCAAATTTAGAACCTATCAGTGGGATCAGACTACATTATTTATGCAACTCGTATTTAAAAGCGATAAAGCTGCGCGTTATGTATACTATAGATTGAAAGATCCTTACAAAGGCTCTATTTATGCTCTACGTAAACATCAATTCCCTATTTATGAGAAAAATATTCCACCAGTTTTAAGATTAATTCACATACAAAAAATTAAACCTTCTGGATGGATCTCACTTGGGAAATCTGCTGTTAGATCAACCAGACCCACATTATGTGAAACCGAATTTCCACAAAATTGGACAGTTCATTGGAAAGATGTACATCCAATAGATATAGAATCTATTGGTCCAATTAAAGTGGCTTCTTTTGATATTGAAGCTGATTCGAGTCATGGTGATTTTCCAGTAGCTAAAAAAGATTACTACAAATTGGCAATGAATATTTATGAAGAAAATGTCAGGTATCAGAAATCCAAGAAACGGACAAATCCCACACTTATTTCAATGTGGATTAAAGCCGCTTTCAGAGATTACAACATAAACGACAAATATGACGAATATACTCGATCATCTATTCAAACAATTATTCTCAAATATCCATATGATATTGAGAATAAACTATTCGATACACTAGGTGACGAATGCTATGTTTGTTTAACCAAACATACTGTTCAAAAAACCAAAAGTAAAGAAATCGTAGAATCTTTAAAACAAATACTTAATAGTTATTTACCACCAGTAAAAGGTGATAAAGTTATTCAAATCGGTACCGTTTGTTACAGATATGGTCAGGAAAAAACAAGTATTCAAAGACATATCGTAGCTCTTGGAGGCTGTGATGACTTAGAAGGTATTGAAGTAGTACCATGTAATTCTGTAAGAGAACTCTTCGAAGAATGGCTTAAATTCATGCGAAAATCACAGCCAAATGTTATCACCGGATATAATATATTCGGTTTTGATTTCAAATTTCTATGGGAATGTGCCGAAGAATACGATTGTCTGGACCTTCTTAAACAATTAGGACCTCGTAAATCAAAACAAAATAAACTTGTTGAGAAAACACTCTCATCATCTGCTTTGGGTGTCAATATTATGTTCTACTTTCAAATGCCTGGCATTGTTACAATTGATTTATTGAAAGTTATTCAGAAAGATCATAACTTATCATCATACAAATTAGATGATGTCTCTAACGAATTCATTCACGGAGCTATTACCGCAATTGAACATCTTGATGATAGTCCCAATTGTAGTATTACTCTACATACTAAAAGTACATTTAGTCTCTTAAAAGGACATTATGTTGTAATTTTCAAAGAAAGTATCATCGGAAAAGAATTTATTGGTGAAAGAAGACAAATTATTGATCTTGTTGAAAATACAAGCATTACTTTAGAAGAAGGAGATAACAGTCAAGAATTACCTAAAGAACCAAAATCATATTATTGGGCTGTAGGCAAAGATAATGTATCTCCACAAGATATTTTCGAAAAACAACGCGGAACAGACTCAGACAGAGCAATTGTAGCTAAATATTGCGTACAGGATTGTGAATTATGTCTTCATCTTATTCAAAAGCTGGAAATTATCACAAATAACGTTGGCATGTCAAATGTATGTCTAGTACCATTTCCATTCCTCTTTATGCGAGGACAAATGATTAAAACTTTAAGTCTTGTTGCATCAGAATGTCAAAAGGAAAAATATTTGATACCTGAATTACCGAGACCTCCAGAAGACACAAAAGATTCTTATGAAGGAGCAGAGGTACTTGAACCTACACCGGCAATTTTCCTAAAAAATCCTGTTAGCGTTCTTGACTATGGTTCATTATATCCTTCCAGTATGATTGGAAGCAATATTAGCCATGACTCTATTATTGTTGAACCTCAATATCAGGGTGAATCTGGAGCAAAATTATTAGAAAGTATGGGTATCAAATTTCAAGATATCTCATATGATAATTATTATCAAGAACTTAAAGGTAAAACATGGGTTAAAAAGGTTGATACAAAAAATCCTGTTGTTAATTGTAGATATATTCAACCATCCATTCACCCAGAAACTGGAAAAATTGATGACACTAAACGAGGAATTCTTCCACGTATCTTGATGAAACTACTGGCGGCACGTAAGGCTACCAGAGCTCAAATCAAAAATGAAAAAGACCCCTTTAGAATCTCTGTTTTAGATGGTTTACAACTTGCTTATAAAGTTACTGCTAATTCACTATATGGTGGAGTCGGTGCCGAAGTCAGTTCTTTATATTATAAGGATATTGCTGCTTCAACAACAGCTGTCGGAAGAAGACACTTACACTTAGCTAAAGATTATGTTAAAGAACATTATCCCAAAGCAGAAATTGTTTATGGTGACACAGATTCAATATTTGTAAACTTCAATGTTCATGATGGCTTAGATCAGCAACTTTCTAATAGCGAAGCTCTTCAAAAATCGATCGATTTATCTGTTGAAGTTGAAAATGGCATACAATCACTATTGGAGTACCCTCATAAACTAGAATACGAAAAGACATTTTATCCTTTCCTATTGCTTCGCAAAAAGGGTTATGTTGGCAACAAATATGAGTTTGATCTTAACAAGTATAAACAAAGCTCTATGGGTGTTGTCACTAAAAGACGTGATAATGCTCCCATTGTTAAATATGTTTATGATGGAATCATCAAACGAATTATGAATGATAGAGATATTCAAGCGGCTATACAATTCCTCCTGGATTGTTTCAAGCAAATTCTCAAAGGTAACTTCCCAATACAATATTTCATTGTCACAAAGCAATTGAAAGCTCAATATGCTTTTCCTGATAGAGTTGTTCATAAAGTCTTAGCTGATAGAATGGGAGAGAGAGATCCAGGAAACAAACCTCAATCAAATGATAGGCTACCTTATGCATATGTTAAAACTAAAACTATTCCAAAGTTACAAGGTGATAGAGTAGAACATCCCGATTATATAAAAGAAAACAACCTAAGCATAGACTATTTGTTCTACATTACCAATCAAATCCAAAAACCTGTGTGTCAGGTATTCGCACTCGCATTGGAAGAATTGAGAGTCCATGGTTATAAGCTACCAGTTGACCATTTTGATAGAATGAAAAAACAATTACAAAATGGCGAAAAGAAACTTGAACCATCCCAAATTCGTGAAAAAATTATGGACAAAAAAATGGATGAAGTCTATAAGGTTTTGTTCCAAAAAATGGTTAAAGTTGAAGAAGGCAAAAGATATGGTCAAAAACAGATATCGGACTTCTTCTCAAAAAGATAATATCTATTATTACAGAGAGAAGATAATGTCTGTTACTTTTTTTCAGATAAAAAAAATACTTGAGTCAAACAAAAAAATACCTCTTATTATCTTAAGATACCTTATTAAAAGCGACTTTTTGCTAAACAATATTACTACAATACTACCTGGATATACTGAAACACCTATTTATTTCGAACCAACATATAAAAGACATTCTGTAACAGGACATTTTAAACTACAAAAAAATAAATACGGTTTATGTCCCGTTGGAAGACTACCTGGATATACTGATAGAATTATGATTAAAACATCACTACACACCCATAATACTTTATATGACTCTATTCCAATCATTGGAAATGATCATTTCCCTGTAATATTTATAACACAAATTTACTCAATTAATATTGCTGTTTTAACATGGAATATTGGTTCTGGAAAACCTCAACATATCTCTCCTAATTTTCTAAGAAAAAATTTTGAACGATTTGGCAAAAAACCAGATATTTTAATCCTCGGATTCCAAGAAGCTGATAAATATACCATTCCAAATGTAACTGTATGGAATGATATCTATGACTCAAATATTAGATTACATGGAAATAGTCTTAAATCTTTGCTTGGACATATTATAGGTTTTGGACTTGAAACTACAATATTATGGGACAGTACATCCGTTCATGTTCAGCAAATATTAAAAGAATCTAATAAAGGTACTGTTACTAAAGGAGTACACACAAGTAAATTTCATCTTTCCAATAATCATATCTCTATTACCTGTTCTTTAGCTAACATTCATGCTCCATTCACACAAGATCAGCTAAAATACTCTAACTTCTACAAATCTACATTAAAATATCTTAACAAACTTGGTGATTCAGATATACTACTATTATTTGGCGACTTCAATAGCAGATGTATGTTAAAACTAAACAAATATGGTTCACCACAATTTATTAAAGATATTCGTCTAAATAATCAATCATCTCTTAAGAATATACAAAAAAATATAATTACATCTATTAAAAAAAATCTCACTAACTCTATTAAAAACCATAAAATCACCAAATTGGATTTAACTGTAAAATCACCCTTATATCAACATAATTTATTACTAAAATACAATTATTATGATTGGCTCTTATATTTTAGACTTAAATAATCACTTCTCACTTATAAAGGACTTATTTGTTTTGTACAAGCAATCGCATGCTTAGGACGAATCCCTCTTAATGTTTTTCCGTCCACTACGCATCTTTTATACAACGCTTTACTATATTGCTTACAAGGACAATCTCTAGGAAGAATACCTATTGTTTGGAATATCTCCTCCCACATTTCTTCTTCTGAAATTTCTTCCATAATCACTTCAGCCTTGTTCTCATTCTCTTCCTTATCATTATCATCACTATTTACATCATTCCCTCCACTTTGTTTAGTAATCTCTTCTAAACGTTTCTCTTCTATTTCTTCCTCAAGCCTGGTTTTCTCTCTAATTTTTATATTTATTTCATTCATATAAGCAAATATTGAGTTTAAACTAGGAAATCTATCAAATAAACCCTCGCCACAATGCTTTGTTACTAATTGCTTTACAATATTATAAGTATCATTGTTAAATCCCAAATGCTTCTTAGTACTTCCCTTATAATATAAGGGGTATCTTTGTAAATTTTTTCCTGTAAATAATACATCGTTTATACGATTCTCTCTGGTATAATTCACCACATTCTCAACAGAATCCCAGATATCAGTTAGTTCAAATATTATAGGTACTGCATCTTTTAACTTTATAAACGTTAATGTCTTATCTTCTAAATTAAGATAAGATCCCCCATTCTTTATATCATTCGGTATATCGTTCTCAGAATCACATATATAACATAAGGTCATTGCCGATGAATTTATAAGTACACTCTTATCATTTGATTTTTTTCTATGCGATCTCGTATTTCTTGATTTACTTCTTGGACATAATTGAATCAGATCAAATAGCAATAAAGTTTCTAATTGTTTGAGCCGCTCATTAACTTTCTCTTTTGGTTCTTCTGCCTCAAGAATCGATTGAGTTTTAAGAAAAATGTTATCATTTTCTAACAAATCTTTTGATATAGACATTGATATCTACTGTTATAATTTATATGTCCATTTAAACGAACTTAATCTTTGAGGTCGTTTTGACCGTCTATTATACTATATTCTACTTGCCTTCGTAAATCTCTATCTACTTTTTGTTCTGAAATAATTTGTCCTGTTTTTTGTTCCCAAAGTGTTTGGATGAATCTTGTACTTTGGTTACGAAAATCATCCCCATATTCGTCTTCGAGCTTATCTACTAATTGAATTATCATTGCCTCTATAACATCCTTTTTATGGTGAGTATTCCATTTATCTCCATTAAACGTTTTCATATCAGGAAATCTTTTGTTCGGCAACTTTAGATTATGATTCTCTGGATGTTCTCTGTTAAAATGTAACTTCTTAACCATCTCTGGAATACAAGTATTCACTCCTTTCATTAAGTTTAATACCTCGTCTTTAAGATAATCCCAATTTTCAGCTCCATGCGGATTAATTGTTAGATTCAATTGGATATTATTATTTATAGTACAATTCTCATAATGATATGAATTAGAATATGATCTCTTAGGTTTTTTAGATATCTGGGTTTTAAGCTTTTCCATTTCTATTTTCAGATCTTGTACTTGAATCTCTAATTCTTCATTCTTTCTTCTGAGTTCAACTAATTCATCTGGTTTTGATTCTACTTGTTCTAAGTGTTGCAAGTGCTTTCGACTTTTATAATGTTTTTCTAATGCAAATCTTCGTTGGAAACTACATTGACATGTTTCACAAAACCACTTTACTTCTTTTGCTCCTGTACCAGACATCTTATTATAAGGTATTTTTATTTTCTTAAATCTATTTAAATTACTACATTTTAACATTTTTGATGATTTTTCCATCAATTTTTAAGTAAAAAACGATAAGGATTTCTACTATCTTAGAATGGGCAAAATCCTTACGCCTGTTTTGAAACAGAAACCGAAATGGAGGGGGTATGTTTTTTTTTTGAACAAGTTTTTTTTTTATTAATATTATCTTTTGATTTACTATTTTTGAGAGATTTTGTAATTTCTCTCTAAGACAAAACTTGCATAAAATCTTAAGATTTTTTACCTCGTTTTTGTATTTTGTATTTTTACTGGAAAATGACTATTTCTTCTGATATCTATCTCTCTTCTATTATTTTTTTTTTCTAGAAAAAACTAGAAAAAAAAATAACATACCCCCTCAAAACGGTTTCTGTTTCAAAAACAGGCGTAAGGATTTTTCTTATGATTAAATGGAGACAATCCCCCACTTTATTTTCAATAACAACAACCCTTATAATATCATAGCACCCCCTCGTTGCGACACTTAAAAACAGGCGTAAGGTCACTCCTTATTGTTAAATAGAGCCTTTCCTTCTCCGATGGATAATAAGACCAACTCTTATAATATAATAGTACCTCACCCTTGTGACTGTTTCAATTTCATTATATTTATATAAATATTGGTGAATAGATCAATCTTTAATCTAAAAAGTCTCTAAAAAACATGAAAATGTGTGAAGAAAAAGTGTGAAGAAAAATAATGGGGGTAACCCCCGTGTTTGAATGGGAATTACTGTATTAGAAAATATACCCTCCATTTTGATTTCTGTTTCGGAATGGATATAGAAGGTATTCTTATTAATTTATAGGGGGTTTTCTTATACATAAGCAATAGACCTATCATATAATGGGGGAAACGATTAAAACTTCTTTAAATGATAACTAACAAAAATGATATATGATAGAACGCATAGTAATAAATAAATGGCTACGAGAATTATTCAAAATGAAATAGAGAGAAATTTGTTGAAAGACATCCAGGTTCCTTTTCAATCAAGTATAGAATTATATATTGTTACTGAAGAAGATCTGTATGAAAGCAAATTTGGAGACGATATTTATAAGAATATGATTGGTTGTTTCAGAACTTTTGATAAAGCGAAATGGTTCATTGATTTTAAAAATGAGAATAATACTGACTCTGAATATAAATATGAGATACAAAAGATACATTTAACAAAAGACGCAGATGACTATTTATTCTTAATAGAAAGACTGTGTATTACACCTACTTATAAGGATACGTTAACAATTAAAAACATTCTCAAATACCTTGGTAAGTTACAGAACATAGAAAAGATATTTTCAGAAGATTAGATAAAGATAAATATACTTTGTTAAATAAATACTATGAGGTTCTTGTCAAATTGTTTAAAAAAGAAATCAAATAATTTCGAAATAACATATCCTATACCAAAAGAAGTTCCCACAATACCTTATTTTTTGTCAGAAAAACGCATTCGTGAAAAGTTAAATCTGTTTAATAATTCGATACAAATTTATGTTGTTACGTGTACCAATATTTATGATACTGTTACAGGTTTTGACGATCTTGTAAGTTTTGAATGTGCTTTTTGGGATAAGTCAGATGCTGATGAGATGGTTAGTCAAATTAACATAAATGATCCAAGTGTATGTGATGGTGGCAAAAGCGATTTATATTTCCAAGTAATGCCAATTGAGATAGGTATTAAAATTTCTGGGAATTTATATATTGTAACAATTTTAAAGTCAAAACACAAACTTATTACTCTGGAGAAAATACTGTTTTCTCTGGAAAACGATATAAAAGTAACAGAATATAGTATATTTAAGGCAGACTAACTTCAATGACAAAATTTACAAAGATTATATCTCCCAAATCTGGGAAGGTAACTGAAATAATTCATATTGCGGATATCCACATTAGAAATGGAGATGAAATAGCCGCGCGTTATGACGAATATTATAAAGTGTTTTCAAATCTGTTTAGTACATTAAAGAAGTTAGATTCGGTAAAGAATAATGAGGCGGTTTGTGTAGTTTGTGGCGATACATTTCATGCTAAAACTAAGCTAGAAACTCCGGGTATTAAGTTATTCTTATATTTACTACAGAATCTTGGAAGCATATTGCCAACATTTATTATACTCGGTAATCATGATTTTAAGCAAGACCAAATGGATAACTCGATTGATTTTTTAGATGCATTTGGTCATGTAATATCCGATAATATTGTATTTTTACAGGAAACGGGTCTATATACATGCGCAAATTTGGGAATAGGAATGGTAGATATAAAGGAAACATTAAGAATTGGTTCGGGTTCTGGAATGGCAGATAGACTACCTGATTTTCCAGATCCGAATGAATTCCCAGAAGAAATAAACAAAACGATTGCTTTGTTTCATGGCACAATGGTTCATTCTAAATTTACGGATAATAGAACAACAGATGAAGGATATCCTTGGGAATGGATGGATGTTGGTTACAATTACGCGTTACTTGGGGATATTCACAAGCAACAAATATTTCCTATTCGTAAAAAGACAAAGATGATGGCAGCCTACAGTGGTTCTCTAATTCAACAGAATTACGGTGAAACTTTGTTCAAGCATGGAATATTAGTATGGAATTTACAAGAAGACTCTGTTAAAAGTATTGATATCAAGAACGAATATGGATTTGTGAAGCTAATGAACAAGAATAATATGTGGCTATTAGAAAAATCTCCGTTAATTGATTCAGTTAAAAATGAGAATTTTCCAAAAAAATTGAGAATACGTATATTTGGTTCTTATAATGATGAACAGAAACATGAACTTAAGGAAATGTTAGATGATTGCGAATACACTTTAGATGAAACGGTTATTAAAGATGATATTACTCAAACAAATTCTTCAGATTTTTCATCTGAAGGATTATTAGAGCAATATATGCTTGAAAACAATATTAGTGATTATTCCGTACCAGAACTCGAAGAATTACTGATTCAAAATGAGCCGGAGTTTAATGGTGAATTGAAGAAAATTGTTAAGAAGAAAAATACTGATCTTGAAAAGGAATATTCGATTTACGCTAAAACATTAGAAATTTCTGACAATATTACTAAGTTTGATATTAAGTATCTTGAATGGGCAGGATTGCTATGTTATTCTGATAAAAACTGGGTTGATTTCAATTTGATGAAAAATAAGACAAACCTTATTTCAGCACCAAACGGAGGTGGAAAATCAAGCTATTTGGAGATTATGTGTATATCGATTTATGGCAAACCTATCCCAAGTCGTAGTATCAAAGGTAATCCAATGGCTTTGATTTCAAAGGGCAAAGGTGATAAAGATCCAGCTTATACGGTTGTTCATATTGAAATTAATCAATCAATTTACAGAATTAATCGCATTTTTGATAAAGATGGTAAACCGAAATCAAGAGGGGGCGGAGTCTTTAAGAAAAATGGAGATGAATGGGTTACTGTTTGTATTGATTCTCCCAAAATAAAGGAATGGGTTTTGAAAAATATAGGCAATATTGATGAATTTTTAATGACAACTTTAGTCAGTCAGAGCAATGATTCGGATTTTTTGGCAATGAAACCGGTTGAACAACGTTCGCATTTAGAAAAATTGCTTGGATTAAGAGTAGCAAATTCTAAAGCAAATTTGTTTAAGCAAGCATTTTCAATTACTAAGTCTTTTAAGAATAATTTAGATATCTGTTTGGGAGAAAGTTCGAATGATTGTGAAAATGTTGATGAATTACAAGCAATCAACGCAGTATATGATGCAAAGAAATCTCTTTTGAAGAATTTATCATCTTCTTTGGTTAATTCTTGGGGAAATTGTAAAATAGAAGATTTAAAATTGACTGTTAACAATATTGATAACCGAATGAATATTTATGATGACCGTGATAAGATTCAGAATAATATTGTGAATAAGGAAACACAGCAAAGAGAACTGGAAGAAGTAATATCAAATATGGATCAACCTTGTAAAAAACCTGAGAATGATTCAGAATATTATAAGAATAATTTGGAATTGTGTGTTGATAAATTAGAAGAGTGCAGAATTATACGTGAGAAGTTTGATTCAAATAGTTTATATACAAAACCGTTGTTTGAGAAAGTTCAAATAGATCAAATTGAAAGCGTTATTGATGAAGAAACAGACTGTATTATTCCATCAAAAGAAGTCTATGATGATTCAATCACTAAAATTGAAAGTTATTCAAACAAAATACAAAATACTAAGCTCAAAGTCAAAAATTTATCAGACACAATTGATGAGTTAGAGACGCAAGATGATATGTTGTATGAAAAGGTGAAAAACATACAAAGAGAAAGAGGAAATCCGCCAATCGTTGACAAAGATAGTGTAATCTATTTAATAGAAAATGTGGAGAAAAACAGGCAATCTGAGGATAAGAAACGGACTCTTCACGCATTATATGGGGCTAAAATGTATTATTGGAATAAGAATTTACTGAAAATTGAGGAAAATGAGAGAAATATTATACGGGTTAATACTGGGATAAAAGGGATTGAAGAAAGCTTAAAAGATAGTCCATATAATCCTAATTGTGAATCGTGTAATCAACAACCACTTCGTAAACAGCTTAACTCTCTATATGTAGAACTTAAAACACTCCAAGATGAATCTGAATCACTTTCTAAAGTTGGAAAGAATCTAACAGAAATATCGAATACTAAGTATGAGAAATTGTCAAAATGGATAGAAGAATTTGATAAAAATGTAAAATTATTCGATAAATATACACAATATTTGGATGACTGGAATATATATGATGAAATGTGTACAAAATGTAAATTGGTTGAGGAAAAAAGAGAGAATATTAGACAGAAAATACGGGAAATGAAGTCAAAAAACAAGGAATCTTCTTTGCGCATTAACATGTTAAATACTGATTTACAAGAATACCAACAAATTTGTAAGAATTATGATTCATTTCAATGTAAGAAAAATTATTGGGATGAGAGAAGGGCGTTTATTGCATCTGTAAGAGCTCAATGGCTACTATATGATAAATATGTAAAATATGTAGAGATCTCAGAGAAATATGAAAAATATAAGGCAAAACATCTTCAGTTGAAAAATTTATTAGACGATTGTGGTAAATATGCCATTTTCATTGAAGAACTGAATGTAAATAAGAGTAGAGTTGTTACTATACGAAACGAGATTCAAACATTAAAAGACATTGTAAAAGAAATTGATTATTGGTCAAATGTGTTGATTTTAAAATCTGATTTTGATAAACAGCGTTTAGTCGAGTTGGAAATAGAGACTTTACGTGAAGAAATCCAAACACTGTACGGTAGTAAGGAAGTTTTGAGCCATTCAATTAATCAGAACAAGAAGGTAAATGAAAAAGACAGGCGTTTAAGAGAAATAAGTGAGGTTTTTGGTAATAAGATGGATAAGTTGAATCATTTAGGAAAATTATTTGATAACTATCGTTCTTGGTTATATGAAAAGCATATTTTACCTAAATTGGTTAGAAGAGCAAACAGATTTGTTTCTAATGTAGAGCCATATTTGTCTCTATGTTATACAATTCAAGAAGATGGAACATTCTCTTTTACTGCTAAAAATGAAAAATATGAGGTATCTTTAGAAAAGGCATCGGGTTTTGAGTATTTCATTTTGGCGATGTCACTTAGATTAGCTTTTATGACATTAACAATGGGTGATAAATTCGGTGGACAATTTTTTATTGATGAGGGATTTACTGCATGCGATGCGAGACATCTAAACAAAATTCCAAACTTCCTACAATCTCTATTGGAAATGTTTGATTCAATTATATTAGTTAGTCACATTGAGCATATTAAAGATTCAGTAGACAATACAATATTCATTAGAAATAGAAGTATTCAACACGGTTCAACATATACCTTCAAAAAACCTAAAATTGTTCGAAAAAAAAAGAGTTAACTCTTGGAGAATAGTATTTAGTAGAAATGTCTAAGTTATATAACGTAGCAGGTGGTGCTTTATTACACGAGGAACTAAATGACAATTATTGGAAGGATAAAGCAAAAAAATTAATTAAAGATGGAGAAAGTGTGCCAGATGCATTGGGATTATGTTTATCGCGTCTTGAATTTGTTTTAAAATCAGACGATTTTGGTAATTCTGATTATTGGTATACACTTGGACTTATAAGAGCAGCAAATACATTACATACATGGTTATTAGATGTTTTAAAAGAGATGGAAAATGAAGAAAGAACAGAGATGGCAATTCGTGTTTCATTAAAGAAGGGGTTACCAATGCAAAGCGTTAATAAAAATATTCTTAGTTATTTAAGACCTAGTTTGTCGTCATCGTCACTAAACTGGACACGTTGAGATGCTTTAGTAAAACCAATAAGATAGTTTCTTAAAATCTTATTAATAATATAGAGAGATATGTCATTCGAAATAGTAACTTATGCTAACAAATCAGAAGGTATGTTTGAAAAATTATTAAACAATGAGTTTGGTGTTTCCATAAAGGTTTTGGGATGGAATAAAAAGTGGGAAGGGTTTACAGATAAGGTTGTCGGTGTACTTGAATTTATTGAAACAAAAAATGATGAAGATATAATTGTATTTATTGATGGTTTCGATACAAAAATAAACAAAAATCCAGAACACCTTATTAGCGTGTTTAAAAAATATGATACTAAAGTTCTATTGTCTAAAGAACCGAATATGATGGGTAAATTTATAACTAAAACTATTTTCGGCGATTGTAAAGGAAACAATATTGCAAATGCTGGATTGTATATGGGTTACGTAAAAGAATTGAAAATATATCTGAATGATACACTTCAGTCAAAGTGTAAAGATGATCAAAGAAATTTCAATATTTCTTGTAAAAAATATGACTTCATAAAAATTGATGAAGAAGAAAAGATTTTCCAAAATATAAGCCCTAACACATTCAATAAGAATTCAGATGCAATATTCGTATCATACCCAGGTAGTCTTAGCGTCCATAGGTGTGCTCGAGCCTTTATAGAATATGCACAATTCTTATATATACATGTATTGTGTTTACTATTGATAGGAATAATTCTATTTCCTCACTATAAGAAACCCTTATTTTATGTAGGACTATGTTTGCTTACATTATATATACTTTTTGCAGATAAATCGTGTATTTAGCTTTGTTTATAGTAACTCTATATGTTAGTTATTCTTTGATTTTGAAGTCTTTGATTTTGAAGTCTTCGTTTTTGAAACTTTTGTCTTTTTCTTTTTTAGGGTATACTTTCTTTTTTTAGAGCCTCCATCAATATCCGCATATTCGTAAATTTGTTTTAAGTTTTCAGGTAATAGCTTATTCTTTACCGATTTCTGATTGCCTCTTTGTTTAAATAGTTCAAATAATTGTTCAGCCTTAACGTTCATACTTGAATTAAGTTTGATATTATTAGGTTTGAATACTTCTGATTTGATTAATTTGTTTAATCCCTTAGAATTTTGTTGATTTAGAGATTCGAGAAAATATTTTTCAATTTGTTCATCATCAATATTATTTATAATAAATTTGAATATAATATCATTACTATCCTTCTTAGTAACATCATCGCTTTTTTTAGCTAATCCTTCTGGAAAGGCATCTATATGCTCTTTTATTATCAGGTTTTCGTAGATATAGTCCTTGTTCGACATGTAGTCCTCCTCGCTGAGTTCGCCCTCCTCGAAGAGATTCTTTGTATCTCTCTCCTCCTTTGCGAGTTTTATATCTTCCTTTATTTCTGTTAAAATATTCTTTAAAATTTCTCGATTATCTTGCAATAGTGAAATATACTTGCTTTGTGCTTGTATTTCATTAGCCACTGTTTCACGTAATTCTTTCCTATCCAATGCGTCTTTTAGTTCTTGTTTTGATTTTTCAAGACGTTTGTATAATAAGTCCTGAGTATCAATTACTTCATACTCATTATCTATTCCGCGCGCTAACGAGCCCACGATTATAAAATTTAAATCAAAAATCATTGTAATCATCTGATATAGACCCTGCCTTAGTTCTAACTTTCGTCCTTGAATAAGACCTTTGTAAAATTTAATATTTTTTTTTATTACCCCTTCTGGTGTAGAAGAAGTTGTATATGTTTTAAAAAGTTCTTCAAGCTTATCAAAATAATGGTTTGAGAGAATATAAATAGATGTTAAAACCATAACTCTTTCACGTCCAAATCCTTCCTCCGTATTTAAATGGTAAGCTCGACCCAATTCTACTAAAATTTTGATATAATTTATAGCTTGTTGATATGGGCTTTCATTAACATTCATTGTAGATAAATTCTGTGTAAGAGAATCAACTGGATTATTGGAATGTTGTATTGTATTATTTAAATCTGGAATTTCTAAATTTTCCCTAAATAGGTGCTTGTCATAGAGACTTCCCCAATTAAGAAACTTATATTCTTTATTATGTATCTCATTTATTTTGTCAGAATTTAAATAAGCCAATTCTAAATCATTGACAATTTTATTAAATTCCTCTTTAGTTGTATTTGTTTTGATTCTTAATAATCTGTCATACATATTTTCACGTGGCGATTGTAAGGGGAAATTCATTGCTTCTGCTAAATCAGTGTAATCATAGTCAACAGGTGGATGGATTAATGGTAATGCGTTTTTTACTCTAAGATATTGTCTCACAGGATACAAAGAACCTCTTGGCATTACTATAGTATATAAAAAATAATGCCATCACCATATATAATTTAGTCTTCAATTCCCAAAGTATACAAGTTTTCAGAGCCAATAGGATATACACTTTCATTATTATTATCCCACCTAACTACTGCCCATCCGGGTCCAGATTGTGTTGTAATTTTATCAGTATGATAAATACTGTTACTATTCTCTCCAACTAGAACATTATTATTAGTATATCCAATTATAGTCCCACCAAGTCTATTTTTTGGAATATTTGTATCATTTCTATCGATATCATCTTTCCAAGATGCTCTCCAATGTAAACCTCTCTTAACTCTTAAGCCAATATGAACATTCTCAAGTGATACTAAATCAACTGATATATTTTCATTTCGAATTTTTGAATGGTTTACAAGATAAGAATCCATTATTGGCCGCCGCCGCGGCTTCGGTGGTGGCTGTGTTTGTGCTGCTTCGTGCTCCTTGCGCCTCATTTCCCGATCTTGTGCGCGCTTCTCGCGGAGCTGCGCCATTATTGTATAATATACAATATACATAAAAGACTGTCATTTTTATTATGTTCTTACGTTTGAAATGTATAAGCAAAATATAATGATTAGTATGAATCGAACAAAAGAGGAAAGACAAAATGAAGTAAGAGTAATAATAGAAAAGTTAACACAACTAAGGTTAACAACAATTTACGAACCAATACGTGACTTAATGAATGTATTAAAGAAGTATATAGAAGAGGGTAATGATATAAAGATTAATATACCTTTCAATGAAATAAGCAAGAGAATTGTAGGTTATCTTTTCGCAAATAGTCGAAAGGAGTGTTGGTTAAAGTTGGAAAATTTAAAAAAATGACAAAAAAAATGGCTTAGACTTATAAATTGTAAGTATGATTATTAACAAGCTATACGATTAAATTAGAATTCAAATTCTAATTCCTAAAACAAAATGGTTGCGATGAATAAGGATTTGTGGATGTACGAGTACAATCGTACTTTCGATAATGAACTTAACAATGGACTTACGGAAACCGAAGCGGAGACTTTGGCGGAGGCGTCTGCGGACGTTGCTGTCTACTACGGTAAGACAGCCTCTATGGGTGAATTACGTGTGGAGTTAGAGACTCGTGATCTTCCGATCACTGGTCGTCGCTTGCAGCTCGTGAAGCGTATTCTTACGAACAACACGGAGAAGCGCAAGCAAGAGATCGAGACGGAGCCGGAGATTACTCCGGAGCCGACGATGGTTATTACTCCGCGGCGTAGTGCACGGCTCATTGCCCAAGCTATCCCCTACTTCTAAGTAAGCAAAAACCAAGCAATGGCTTGTATAAAATTAATGGATTTAATGTAGATAAGTTTTGTAGCAAAAGCTATCATGATTAAATCCTAAAAAAGGCGCAAGGGCATGGACCGCTGCTATTTAGCACCTACGGTATGCGCTGGCGTCAAAAAAGGTTAGATTTAATTTGGATGAGTAGTCTATTATTAGAGACTTTACAAGATAAAGATACTAACATTAGGCTAAATAAAAAATTAAATCTAATTTTTTTTAGATTTCTTAACAGTTTTTTTGTTTCTTCTTGTTTTTTTGAGAGCTTTTTTACCCCCTTTTTTTGCTTTAAGAACTTTTTTACCCTTTTTCTTTCCACCTTTTTTAGGCCAAAGCGCCTTATTAGTTGTTACTTTTAAACTGGTACCATCCTGTAGCTGAGCAATAAGTGTAATTTCTTTAGCTGGTGCGACTAGATTACCCTCTTCATCTTCAACATATTCGGAGGCAGGTTCATCTCCATCTCCTCCACTAACAATAGCTGATAGAGTTTTCGATGTGGCATCGGAAGTTTTATCTATTGCCTCTTTAGCAGTATCAACAACCGTTGATGCAGTTTTTTGTGTGCCTTCAACAGCCTTCTCTGCAACTTGCTTTGAAGCATCCACAGCTACATCAGCAGAAGCTTTAACAGCCCCTATTCCGGCATCAACAACCGCTGATGTAGCCTCTTTTGCTGTTTCTGTAACTTCTTTTGCCACATCTTTAGTAGTATCAACAACTGATTTTGTAACATCGCCTACAGCTTCAGTGGTATTTTTTACAATTGATTTGGAAGTATCCTTAAGTGTATTAATTATACTTGACATTAATGTAAATTTTATTTTTTTTAAGTATTGTCAAATGATTTTATACAGGTGCATATGATGCAAGATGGTCATCAGTACCCTCAAGATTTGGTTTTTTGGTTGAGGCTGCTGGTGGAGCTGCAACAGTTAATTTAGGAGCAGCGCGAGTGGCGGCTCCTGGAGCAGAAACAGTACGACCACGAGGTGGTATTGCAACAGGTGGACCACGGACGCGTCCGTTAATTGGAACACCTGATGAGTCAAATGGAATACCCGAAGAGTCAAATGGAGCACCTGATGAGTCGGAAAAACCTGGAATATTTTGAGAAAAATTTTCGTATAAGTCTCTGTTTACACTTGCCATGCTAATTGAAAGAACAACCGCAAGTCCAATTAATATTCCCATTTTCAAATCAAAAAGTAATGTGACGAGTACAACTAAAAGTGATGCAACTTTACCCGGGCAAGTTGAGAATACATCAAGAACTGTTGCAGGAGTAACAACAACCATGTAAGCAATAATTGTTAGTGCTGTGACACATGGAATGATGTTATTAGGATTACAGAATCCAGATAATTTATTATTAGCCTTAATAACAGTTCCGGTTGTTTTATTAACAAGACCTTTCGCTGTACCGATAGTTTTAGATGTGGCTTTTACCCCAGTTGAAGCAACCATATCAACTGCTTTTTGAGTTTTTCCTGCAACACCTACTACAATTTTTTCTGCTTTTCCAACAACTGCTGAAGCAGCACCGGTTGCAGTTTTAGTTCCGCTCGCGACTAGTTTAGAAACAGAAACTTTAGTCATTTAAATGTATCCAAGAATAAATTTTTACATGTCACAATCGGGACCAACTGCTGGAATCCATTCTTCCAGTTTCGTGTTCGAATTATACATAGATGGTATTTCAGAAGCAGGATTATTGAAAGTAGGGCATTTGGGACATTCTGGATAATTTCCGGATTTTTTATCAGTTTCATTTTTTTTAGAGCTTTCAACTATACCTTTTACGTAATATGGGTTATTTCGAATAAATGTGTGTGGTTGTAATTGTGAGCGACGGATATAGTCGTCTAAATTTGGACAGGCGGTGTTTTCTGATATAGTATCTTCTGATATACATCCTTGCGAACATCCAGATGAATCAATATTTCCAGATGAATCAATAACTTCATCTGTTACACATTTTTCAGGTTCTTGAAAAGTTATAACCGCTCTAGGTGGTGGATTATATTCAATTGTTGGATTTATAGGTGGTTGAGTTGTAACCGGATCAACGGGAGTTGTAACTGGATCTACAACAGATGGCGAACTGGGTGCATTACATTTCGCAAATTCTGTATTATTATCAGTATTAATTGCTGATATGTCCCAAAATCCACCCGATGTTATTGATGCGTCGCCACCTTTTGTTACTAACAAATAAATTAAGCCAAAAATGACGGATAATATTATTAAGAGAAAAACAGTTGCGATTGCTTTATTCATATTGATATGACAGAAAGTTTAAACAAAGTCTATTTACAACTATTTTCGTATTCTTCTTGATATTCAAATTTAGGCATCAAAGAACCAAGTTGAGTATAATCTAAAACATCTACAGGAGTTCCTTGAGTATATGTTGGTATAACTTTACATTTATCGGTTGGTGTACATACAGGGGGTTTTTTGTGCCATTGATTCCAATATTTATTTGGAAAGTATACAAATCCATATGGGGAGTCAATTTGTGGTTTTGGTTTTAGTTCTGAATCATCAAAAATTTCAGAATGAAATTGTTTTTCGTTCTGAAATTTTTGATTTGTCGAATTATTTGATGGACCACTGACCTTACACGCCGATTTTTCCCAAGAAGGTAATGTGTTATTGATGTTAACAATCGGTGTAACTGGCTCTGCTTTTACTTTTTCAATTGGGAAATCAGGTTGTGTTTCTTTTACAACACTGCCACAAGTTTCATCAATATAAGTGAAATTTAAAGATGACGGAACTTTGCTATTTCTACGCATGGTATCTTTTAATATAATCGTATCATCTACACGTGATTCATTAGTAGCAATCTCTTCATCATTATCTGATTCGGATGATGATTCCGATGATGACGACGAATCACCTGAATCATCAAAATTCTCAAGAGTTATTGAACCCGTATTATTTGTATCTTTAAAGTCAAGATGTCCAATACGTTTTTTATTTGTAAAAGATTCCGAGATAGCTTGTTTTGTAAAACAGCAATAAGTTACAATCAAGACAATCAAAATTGCCACAGCTAATAAATTTACCATTACAAAATCGAGATAAAAAAATTTGTGTAAGTATTTCTAAATGGTAATGAATCAATATACTTTTATACTTGTTGTATGGGTACTAGCATTTGGGTTTATAATATACGAAAGAACCAAATCAAATTTAATAATTCTAACTTGTCTATCGATTATTACAATTATATTAGCGAAAACAGAATCTACAAATGATGTATTGCCCGAAATATTAACAAAAAATACAGAAATGTTGGAATGGATAGATTCTATGTTTAAGTCAAGAAATGAGGATGATAGATACAGGTGCTATAATGAAATAAGGAACATGTTATATAGTGATTCTTTATTAAAAGATAAAACGGATCACGCGTATATAACAGCAGTAATTGAAAAATATAAGCCAGAACTACCGATAGCACATAATCATGATTTAGATACAAATTATTCTATATCAACTGGATTTACAAGAAACTAAAACAGATTTTAATATTATAAATTGTAATTATGATATTCCGAGAATGGAAAAGTGTGTTTTTATGTACATTTGTACTAATAGTATTGTGGCTTTTTATAAAAACCTTCTTTAAAAATGTTGAAAGCTTTGAACAGTTAAATGACGAATCATCGTCCGATACTGAAGAAGACCAGTTAAATGACGAATCATCGTCCGATACTGAAGAAGACCAGTTAGAAGAAGACTCGTCTTCAGATACTGAAGATAAAAATATTATTGAAGATGAAGAAGAGGAAGAGGAAGAGTCTGATGATACTGAAGAAAACGAGGAAACTGAAGAGACTGAAGAAGATGACGGAGAAATATCATCTTGCGAATTATCTTCACGTATTTATCTATCAAAAGAGAATGTTAAATCAATTGAGGAAGATTTTGAGAGATATGAAGAATTATTGCCAATAATTGATATGTTTAAAAATGAGAATCTAATAGTTGAAAATATTGATGGTTCTATAGAATACAGAGATGGTTATATTGATGATTTGTATTTTGATGGGATGAATAAGCTTTCATGTAAACAATTAAGAAACTATTTCAATAAAAAAACAAGTAATGAATATTTGTCACCTTTAATAAAGAAGTCATCGCTAGAGAATATAAAGAAGACATTAGTAAAGGCGGCAAGAAAAAAATAGAATTTAATAAAAATATAAGTGTTATTTATGGGTAATATCAAATTTCTTCGTAATCCTAAAAGTCGTAAAAAAAGAAGATGGCAATGCCAGAAAAAAATACAGTTGCTAGTCGAAACGCCTGGAAAAGTAATAATATCAAAAACAAGGAAAAAAACACGTAAAACAAAAGAGAAATTAGATAAAATGGATTCAAACACAAAGAGGAAGATACTTGAAAATCAAGGAGTATTAAAAGAGAATTCGAATGCACCTCAAGAATTAGTAGATATTATGTTGAAGAACTTAGTCTAATACAAAAATATATAACAATTGTAGCAACACCTTTTAAAATAATATTTTTGGGTTGTTCAAAATTTTCATGAGATTTAAGTATATCTTTAAAATCAAATGATGAATCTGATTTTGGTATATTTCTAGGAATAATACTAACATAACTCTCTCTCCAAGGACTACAATGTTTACAATATGATTTGTCTAAACAGAAATATATTTCCCTTGATTCTAACGAATTGCTACATGATGAACATTTCATGATATTTTTCCCTAATAACTAGTTAAGTATCATTATTTCAAAAAAAATGATTAAACAAAATTTATTATCTATCAAGATAAGAGACTATGATTATCCCGGTCCGTTGTTTCACATGTGGTTCTGTAATAAGCGATAAATGGGTAAAATATTTGGAATTAGTAGATAATTATAGAAAAGAAACTGGTCATAGAGATGTTGAACTATTAGATATTGATGCTTTAATATCAAGTGAAAATCCCGTTACAGCAGAATCTAAGGCATTGTCCGATTTACAAATAAAACGGGTTTGTTGTCGAAGACATTTCCTTTGTAATGTAGATATGGTTGATCAAATATAATTGTAGTAAAAAAACCCCATATATAAAAATATTACTAATAATGTCTAATAATAAAAACTCGTTGTCGGGATATACAAAAATATATACACTTAATCAATTAGCAAAATCTTTCAGTAAAGGAGATTATGATTCGGCATGTTTTTGGTCGGTAGAAATGCATATATCTGGGTGGATTGATCATTGGTGGGTAGGGGTTACAAACTATTGTGCTTTAAATATTCATATATCAAATCCAAAAATTGGTAAGTTTTTATATAAAATTTGTTCTGATTATCCTGCTTTGACAGGGAAAGGGGATGTGAATGCAGATAATATACGACAGTCTATCGCATTAGTCGCAGGCGTAATTACATTTAGTCCTAAAGATGTTGAGTGGAGTATACCAAAACCAATTACTATACCTGTACGAGAGGAAGTGTCTATACTTAATGAGATTACATTAACAAGGTCAAATAACTCTGCCTTAAGGGCGAGTTTGAAAGGTGATCCTCAGTTCATGATAAAATTAATGTCAAAAATGGCGAACTGTATTGAAAGTATGGATTTTTATGGTGCAATTAAAGTAATTTCAATTGGTCTTTTTCTGGATAAACACAAAGTATACAAGAAAAAAATCAAATGTTGTTGTAGAGCTTGGAAAGGTCTTGACAAAAGATATCAAGATAGCTGGCTTTTATTCGTTTGGGATGTGTTAATGGCTATATCACTAAGAAAGAATATGAACGAAATTGTTGGAAGTTGGAGAGCAATGTATATTGCAAACTGTAGTATATGTCAAATAAAAACACTAATGACCTATATTATATCGTGTATTGGATTATTATCTCATAAAATAAATTTGAATACGAAATGCGTACAAAATGAGATAACAATTAATAAGGGTTGTGCTTCAATCGACCTAATGTATAGAGATGTAATACGCAACTTAAAGAAAAACAATCATTAAACATTCAAATCACTAAATAGTTTTTCTAAACTATCACCATAATCTCTTTTCTTATCTGCAACAACTTCGTCAGCCCTTTTAGATGCTTGAATATTTGCCTCATCTTCACTCATTCCATTCTCCATATTCTCATAAAATTCCTGATTATAAACCGCGGACCATAATGATTCTTCTTCCTCTTTTTCTAATAATATATTATTTGATTCATCTTCAAATCTTTTACGTGTTTTCTCTATTGCATTATGGGAACATATTCGTATGATTTTTTTTTGAAAGGCCTTGATATTCAATCTTAATTCTTCATGTGCATCTATCTCTCGTTCAACCATTGTTGGATCTAATCCCAGGTGAGGGACGGCGGTACCATCGATAGTTATAAGACCTCCAATACCAAACCGATAATCATTACTATTTTCTCTATTATATGCTCTTATAACCTTATTATTTCCAACAATATGTTCAAATAAATAATAGTTATATACAACAGGAAGGTCAAGTACTATATACCTTTCAATTCCAGTATGCTCATATATTATTGGATTACTCAGAACAAACATATTGAATAATTTTAGAATTTCATTACTTGGTTGCTTCTTAAAAAATCTTATGAATTTTTTTATGTCCTCCTTATTATGAAGTTCTGTTTCATTAACATTCTCTTTATCGCTAAAATAAATATCTCTTCTTAGAGGAGTATTTGGAATAACACGTCCTCCAATAT